>Ga0209083_1000024_pt1 | contig 238657 bp, 196 predicted proteins | sample AM7aDNAmetaG_FD_184132 | JGI IMG/M metagenome (GOLD analysis project Ga0209083, IMG submission 184132) | Freshwater microbial communities from Finland to study Microbial Dark Matter (Phase II) - AM7a DNA metaG (SPAdes) (version 3) | ecosystem: Environmental > Aquatic > Freshwater > Lake ...
ACTGATGTTATAATTGCATCACTTACGAAAGGAATCGGTGGTGGTATGCTTCCCCCATCTCCCTCATCCGGGCAAGGTATGATTTCAGTTATGAGCGAGCCACCCGGAGCCCACATCTCTCTAGATGGAGAAATAAAGGGATACGCTCCGACAACCCTTATGGGTGTATTAACTGGAAATCATGTAATTGAACTTACATATCCTGGATACATGCCGTATCAGGAATCTGTTATAGTATATCCAGGCAAGGCGACGACTGTCAGGGCTTTTCTTGTATCTGGATCTTATCCTCCGGCAACACCCAAGGTAACAACACCATGGGTAACAACACCCGGGGTGACAACACCATGGGTGACAACACTACCCACAATCCCGGGTCAATTGCAAATCCTGCCACTTCCCGGAATAAATAATCCTCCTAAGTCTATTGATGGAGATTCACTTTATCGCGATGTTAATGGAAATTCTGTGCATGATTACAATGATGTCACCCTTTATAGTCAGCAGATTGAATGGATTGGCTTAAATGAGCCATTAAATTCTTTTGATTACAACCAAAACGGAAGAATTGATTATGGAGATGTTGTCACACTGTTTAAATGGATATAAAATAATATGACACTCCCCGTATTTTTTATAAATTTCTATTGTAGTCCGGTTGAAAATGATTCCTGAACTTATCTTTGCTATTTTTTTTGGACTTCTCCTGCTTGGCATTCATAGAAAGATTATAGCCCGGATCCAGGGTCGCCCAGGGCCACCGGTCTGGCAGGAGATACTGCATATGCTAAAATTTGGCGGGAAAAAAACATGGATACCTGTCACTGCAGGGAAAAGCCTTTTTGCAGGGCTAATTGTTATAGAATTGGGTATCTGGACTACGGGTTTTATTGTCCTTTTCACCGGAGGAAACCTGATAATAATTTTTGGAATTTATATCTTTGATAAAATTGTAGAATATGGACTTGGTCTCTCATCAGGTTCCCCTTACGGAAAATTTGCAGGAGCAAGGTCTATTATTTCTGCAATGTCAGAGGTCCCCTTATTTGTAAGTATTGCAGGTATTGTAATATTCACCCATACCCTTTTACTCAACGGGATATCAGATTATCAATTATCTCATAGTCCCCTTTTCATCATTGCATTCCCTGCAGCTGTTGCAATGTTCCTTGTAATCCTCGCAAAGATGCCATCTGGTCCATTCTCTGCTGTTGAAGGAAAAGAGTTTATAAGTGGATGCAGAACTGAACATTTTGGGGTTTTTAGGGCGGCACTAATGATAAGCGACGGCCTTAAAATATTTGTGCTCCTTTCAACCTTTATTGTCGTTTTTTTTGGAATAACTGCTATAATTCCAGTGATAATCCTTATGGTCCTCCTTATAGTCATTCTTGCATTTGTCTGTGCTTTCACACCAGTGCTTTCTCCTTATGACAGTGTATCAATTGAGATGCTTGTTACCGGTTGTTCACTTGCATATTTCGTAATTCTGGGGGTATTTCTTTGATAAGGGAAGTAATCGGATTAGCAGGGATAGTATATATCTGTATAATCATAATTCAAATATTGGAGAGGGCTTCAATAGCAATACAGGCTCTTTTTATAATATGTGTCACACTAATTGGAACAATCTTTTACTTTTCAAGGAATGAATGGAAATTGCATTTGATTGAAATATCTGCTCTCTCGGTGAGTATACTTATCTTTGCATTATATGGAATAATGAAGTTCGGGGGTTTAATTTGACCCGGTTCCTCCATGAAAATGACCTTACCGGAATGAAATATGCAATTCTCACGAGTTCAAGACATGAGAGTATAATTCAGGCAATATCTAAAAGGCTGAAAATACCACCTCAGAAATTAAGACTATATCTGATAGAGAATTTTGATATGGTCTCGCTTGAAAATCTTCCTACACACTATCAAGCCGGAATAAATGATAAAACGCCAGTCAGCAGGGTCGCCCATGAGATAGGATACCGTTTTTTTGTATTGCATATCCCATTATACCGTAAGGAACAGATGGAGGGCATTATCCGATCTGTTGAAATGTCAATTGCAGCCGGAACGTCAATCGAGAAGGCAATTAATGATGGCCTCTCCCAGTTAAGGGAGATTTTTGGAAAATGACAGCATTTCAATCTATAATGAACATTGTGAGGAGGCGTTCCATCCATGTGTGTTATGTTGATGCAGGTTCATGCAATGGATGTGGTATTGAGGTGCTTGCATGCCTTGCTCCAAGGTATGATATCGGGCAATATGGTATAGTTATCCATAACAACCCAAGGGAAGCAGATATACTCCTTGTCGCTGGAGCATTTACTCCTGGATGGGATGATAAGCTTCGTATTTTATGGGATAAAATTCCGGCGCCAAAGGCTGCAATAGCAATTGGCAATTGTCCACAATCCGGCTCAGTATTCAATAGGAGAGGGTCATATATCGACCCGCCTGTCTCAAAGCATATTCCGGTTTATGCCAATGTATCTGGATGTCCTCCACGTCCAACCGAGATTATCGCTGCGATTCTTGCCCAGATACCAAAAATCTTTCCTGACTTTAAGGCTGAACCCTGATGAAAAAAATCGTTGATATCTCAATACCGCTTGGTCCTGTGCATCCCTGTTTCAGGGAGCCGGTAAGAATAATGTGTGAGACAAAAGGTGAATATGTCCTCTCATGTGAAACCGAGCTTGGCTACATGAAAAGAGGTATTGAAAGAATTATGCGAGGAAAGCCATGGCAGGAGGTTATGTTCATTGCGGAACGTGTATGCGGGGTCTGCTCAGTCATCCATAACATGGTATTTATAGAAAGTATTGAGAAGATAAGTGGAATCGAAGTGTCTCCAAGGGCACTTTACTTAAGAGTTATAGCCAATGAATTTGACAGGATTCAGAGTCACCTGCTTGCAAATATTTCTTACTGCAATACGATAGGTCATGAGACCCTTGCCATGTACCTGCTCAACGAAAGGGAATCAGTTATGGATGAACTTGAAAGGCTGACCGGGGCAAGGGTAACCTGTTCGTATATAATTCCAGGTGGTGTGAGGTTTGATATTTCAGATGAGGAAATGAGGTCAATACCAGTTCGACTTAAAAAGCTTGAAGTGAATGTTAATCAGTGGATGAATATGTTCAGTACAGGCCCATTGATTGCTTTAAGGAGCAGGGGTATCGGTATATTAACTGAAGAATCTGCAAGGTTAAACCATGCAGTCGGCCCCCTCGCCAGGGGAAGCGGAATAACTTTCGACTGCAGGCTTGAACATCCTGTATACCAGAAACTGGATTTTGTGTCCATAGTCAGTAACGGTAAGGATAACTATGCAAGAGTCATGTTGAGATTCTCAGAGATAATTCAGAGTATTGATCTCATTAAAACCGCCCTCGCGACTCTTCCCGGGGGTCTAGTCCGTTTTGGTGGCATTCCTAAAGCCGGGGAGATAACGCACAGTGGTGAGGCTCCCAGAGGACAACTCACCTATTTTATTAAGACTGATGATGCCGGGAGAATAATAGACATTGCAATTGAGACACCCTCAATTATGAATATTGAGGTCTGTATGCAAAAAATGATCCCTGGACTCGAATCAATTGCTGACGTTGCGTCAGTATTTGTGTCAATAGATCCATGCATTGCCTGCACGGAGCGATAACTTTATGGTATCCCTATATTACTATATCCAGGAGGTTGCACGGCTACGATGGTGGAAATCTTTTTTCTTTCCTCGGACTCAAGCCCTCGTTTCTCCTCCTTATTTTCGGGACTTTCCCGAATCGACAGGAAATCCCTGTTCACATACTCTTCTTTGTATGATGGTTTGTCCGTCACCTGGTGCAATAGAAGTGTTAAAAACTGAAAAAGGATGGATACCTTTTATTCATAAAGAATGTTGCATCCGGTGTGGTATTTGTGTTGAAGCATGTCCACATAATGTGCTTCAAAGTGGTAAAGTAAGGGAGTGGACGCAAATCCAGTCAAGCCATCTGAATTGTTCTTTTTATATAGAGATAAAAGACTTTAAATGCACAGGTTGCGGAAACTGTTCCAGTGCCTGCCCGGTTAATATAGAAATTCGTGATAGAGATTCTAATTCCAACAAGTTAGAAATTAGTAATAATCTTGTTATCCGTGTTGGTTCCAAAGGGAAAGTGAAGGTTCAAAATAGCGATAAATGTACTGGGTGTAAAATATGTGAGACTGTCTGCCCTAATAATTCTATATATATTGTTAAAATCCTGGAAGCTCGGCAGGGGGTTGTGAATTAGTGAAATTTTTACTTAATACCGGGAGGACAACCAGTCAGTGTTCAAACCTTTCTATGAAAAATTCATTTGAATACCAGCACGTTGTTTCGGCATGTTCCATGAACCCTGTGGATATGATGATACTTGGACTTGAGGATGATAATCACATCATATTATCCAGAAACGGTGTAATGGTTATAGTATATATAACGGAGGAGGAGGAAGTTGACAGAGGGACCCTTTTTCTCCCGGCCGGGCCCTATGCAAATTTTCTCCTTGATTTCGACACACACGGGACCGGAGTTCCGGATTTCAAGTGGGTGGAAGTCTCGGTCTCAATAACAACTCTTGACATAATTCCGGTATGGAAATTGATGGCTGCCTGTGGGGGTGTAAGGTACGAGGGTTGAGAATGTAGTCTGTCCTTTTTGTGGATGCCTTTGTGATGATCTTATAGTAGAAGTAGAGGGCGAAAAAGTACTTGAAGTTCAAAATGCCTGTATAACCGGAGAAAAAAAATTCACAGGCTCAAAGCGGCTCAAGAGTCCTATCGAGAGAACCCGCAATGATTGGTTTGAAATCTCATATGAAAAAGCGATAGACAGGACCGTGGAAATTCTCCTTGATGCCGATAGACCGCTCCTTTTTGGGTGGAGTAATTCATTTGAAGAGGCCCAGTTACTTGGAGTCAGAATCGCCGGACTCATAGGGGGCGTTATAGATAACACTGCTTCAATATATGAAGGGCCGGCAGTCCCAGGCTTTGAGGAATTGCGTCACCAGGGTTGTACTCTTGAACAGGTAAAGGAAAAGTCCAATGTAGTAGTATACTGGGGTTGTGATCCTGTTATGTCTCATCCACGACATATGAGCAGATATACCACCTACGCCCGTTACCTTTTTCTTGACAATTCATTCAGGAAAAGGACAGTAATAGTCTTTGATGCAAGGAAGACTAGTACTTCAAATCTTGCAGATGAGTTTGTTAAGATCGACCCTGGTTGCGATTATGCCGTATTATCGGCATTAAGGGTCATATTTCTAGGAAAAAAAGACCTCTTACCCGCATTCATAAGTGGTGTTTTAAGAGAACAACTGGTTCATATTGCAGAATTAATTAAAAATTCCCGGGTTTGTGCTTTTTTTATTGGGCAAGGATTGTCAGAGACACGAGGAAAATTTGAAAATATCAGGAATGTTGTCGAACTTGCTCGTGAACTGAACAAGCACACAGAAACATCAATATTCCCGATGTGGGAACATGGAAATATTTACAGTGCAAAAAAAGTATTAAACCAGATCTCCGGATACCCAAGTTCTGTTGACTTTGCAAGGGGGGTTGGATATTACAACCCGGGAGAGACTACCGCTGTTGATGTCCTTGCAAGGAATGAATGTGATGCATGTCTTATCGTAGGGAGTGATCCAGGGGCAATCCTCCCAAGGCCATGTTGCCAGCATCTTGCACAAATCCCGACAATACAGATTGACCCACATATCAATGCCACTACTCATCTCTCAAAAATTCAGATACCAACCGCTCAATCCGGCATTGATGCAGAGGGGGTGTATTATAGGATGGATGGGACTCCAGTACCGATAAAAAAACTTTATCAAAGTGGTTATCCCTCTGATGCTGAAGTATTAAAAAGGATTTATATAAAAATCATGGACTCGAAAGGAGTAAAACCTTGATTAAGAGAAGTTATACACTTATACAGGGCAAATTTCCCGATAATAATCTATCTCAACACCAAGGGAAAAAAATTATTCCGGAGCTGTTTTATTGAAAGTTACGCTCAGTATGCGGATTCCAAAAAATCCACCAATACCCGTTGAAGCAGAAATGATTATTCCTCAATCATTCTATCAGGGTATCAGTATTGAGTTATACGAAGGAAATAAAAAACGCGGACTGGAAGAGATATTCGATGTCACAATAGAAGGGGAGGCCGATTCACCAGACGAGGTTGAGATTGTTTTGTGTGGAGATACCGGGCGATTAAAGCGGGTCGGTCAAAAGATGGGTTCAGGAAAGATTACAATTTTTGGGGATGCCGGCATGCATTTTGGCAATTTTATGAGTGGAGGTACAATAACAATACATGGTAATGCCGGATCATGGCTTGGGTCCGGAATGACGGGTGGCCTAATAACCTGTCATGGGGACGCTTCCCATTTTTGTGGAGCTGCCTACCGGATTGGCTGTAAAGGAATGGAAGGGGGTAAAATTGAAGTGTATCGTAATTCAGGAGATTTCACGGCAGGGTACCTGTCAGGAGGCACTATCCACATTCATGGAAGGTCAGGTGACCTGTCCGGAGTAGGATTGCGAAGTGGAGAACTATTAATCGATGGAGATAGTGAACGCGTTTGCGGAGGTATGACTGGAGGAAGATGTATTGTTTCAGGGAGGGTTTATGATATGCTTCCGACTTTTGAAAAGAAAGGTACAGTGCGAATTGGAGGTAAAAAATTTTGCAGATTCGAAGGCGATATGGCGAACAATGGCAAAGGAGAATTAGTTGTTAGCTCATTTTTTAACTATTAAAGTTTAAATTCTGGTTAGCTATAATTTTTGCAAGTTTCAGGTTGCTGTAACTAAGTTTTGAAATTAACTCTGCAAATTTTGCATAAAATTTCATAGTATTCTGAATTTTTTCCCTGCTCCATCTTGGGACACGGTTGAGAGCTTCGAGGTACTCATCCTTATCAAATCCGAATTGCTGGGCTGTTTTTATAAATAATTGAAGATCAGGTTTCTCATCATCATATAGAAACTGACCAAAAAACATATTCCCTACATGCTTGTTACCAATGAAGATGGGTGTTACAATGTCCCACATATTGTTCCTGCACCGGTATGCCCGAAACTCCCCTTTTGAAACTCCTTTACTTAAAATGCGATTACTTTCAATACAATTTTTTAAGGTTTCAGGGTGTAATCTGTGGAATTTTGTACAGATGTCCTGCCAACCCACATGAACAAGAACATTTCCTTTCAGGTCCACAATTCCGATAGGCATCCCGGTGATCTGATGAAAATCATTAAACATTGATTGAATTGAGGCAGTATCAATGATTTGGGCTAGGTCCTGTTCACCAAGGTCTATCTCCGGAGAAAGGACAGAATCCAGTTTTAGTCTGAGTCTTTCTTCACTTTCCCGCAACGCTTCCTCTGCCTTTTTTCGTTCTGTTATATCATACATATGCACCATCGAATGCTGCTTTCCACGCCAGTTAATAGTGGTCGTTGAAGTTTCCCCATAGAACTCCGTCTTGTCCTTCCTGATACCAACGATATCAATAGTACCTTTAGCCCCGTTTTGTCTCCATTCAAAAATTAAGCCACGCGATTTAGGGGTTAACATGAATTTAAAGCCGTTTCTACCAATTATCTCTTTCTGTTCGTATCCAAACATTTCAGCAAACTTTGGGTTGCAGTCAAGAATTATACCATTTTCGTGGATCAGGATCCCTTCTAAAGCCGCATTGGCAAGTGTTTTAAACCGTTCTTCGCTTTCTCGCAATTCTACTTCGGCTTTATTTCGCTCAGTAACATCCCTCGAGACACCAATAAATACTTCCATATCGTCCCAGGTGCCTCTAACAACCTTAGTTTCGACTTCAATACGGGTGCCATCCTTTGCAATAACAGGAACCGGACAGGTCGTGGCTGTCCCGTCAAGAATCCCGGAAAAGATGGCGTAAGTTTCTCCTCTCCTTTCTGGCACATTAATCTGCAGGACATGCATCCCGATAATCTCTTTATCCGTGTACTGGAGTCTTTTTTTTACAGCTTCATTTGCCTTAAGAATAAATCCATTTTGATCAAATACAAAGACCATTTCATCAATTGAATTAAGCAATGTCCTCACATTTTCTGCCGCTTTTTTTGCCTCTTCATCAGCTCCTTTGCGTTTTGTAATATCCCGGATAACTGATAAAATTACCTGGTTACCCAGGAGAGTGAAAATATGGGCATTAATTTCAACAGGAATAATATTCCCCTCTTTTCTCACATGCCCTGTCTCAAAGACAGAATGTCCATTTGAAGACAAATCAGTGAATATTTCATTAATCGGCTTGTTATTCGCACTGCTTCCTCTGTCATTTTGGAGTCAGTAATATTGATATGGGTACCGATTGTTTTATCAGTCAGGACTTCATTTTTGTCACGCAATGTTATACCACGGGAGTAGATCCAGACCCAACACCCATCAGCATGCCGCATCCTGAAATAATTCTCGTAAATGCCGGGTGATCCGTCCTCTAGATATTGTGTAAATTTCCTCACCGCCTCGATACGGTCATCCGGGTGGAGCAGGTCGATCCAGGTCTCTTTCAAATTTGCAGAACCTGAAAAATTAAACTGGCAGGTGTTAAAACCAAGCATTGAGAGATATTCAGGGCTGCACCAGAGGTAGCCTTGGTCACGGTGGTATTCCTACGCACCGGTGTTTGAGACGACAATAAGCGAATTATACCTCGCAATACTCTCTCTTAACTCATTTTCTGCACATTTTTGATTGATTGCATGGCGGACTTTGTGCTCGAGCTCAGTATACTGTGTTAAAGGGTCTCCACCTTTCTGGAGGTAAAAGTCTGCCCCTTCATTTAAAGCCTGGATCACAATATCTTCACGTCCCCGGCCAGTAAAAAGAATGAAGGGAATATTATTTCCTGAACTTCTTACTTTCTTTAAAAAATCGATACCATTCATGCCTGGCATCTGGAAATCCGATATAATGGCATCAAATCTTCTTTCATTAAGTAGTAAAAAAGCTTCAAATGCTGAATTTTCTGTCACAATGGAAAAATTTCCTGCTTCCTCAAGGTACAACTTACCTAACTCAAGGAGCTCCAGTTCATCATCAACATAAAGGACCTGGAACGTATTTTCCATTATATCCCATATTTATTTTGCTATACAAATTTCTTTCTATAGTAAAATTTTTAAGATCTATTAAGCCATATACAGTTACATCTCAGTAATTACAGGCCCTTTAACATCCGGGCGAGGTCTGCGTCCACAGTTGTGTTTGGCTTCAGATCGAAATTTTTCACGAGCACATCGAGCACAGCAGGTGAAACAAAGGCCGGGAGTTTCGGCCCGAGTGTTATATTTTTGATGCCAAGGGAAAGTAATGATAACAGGACCAGTAGTGCCTTTTGTTCATACCATGCAATATTGTAAGAAACCGCATTAACAACCTTGTCTGCTATCGCGAGCACCGCATCATGGGCACAACCGGTAATCAGGTCAGCACCGCCCTGACCCAGGTCCTGAGGTGGCTGGGACGTTTTTGCGAGATCAATTATTGAAGAGAAATCTTTCTTACCGCCAGCAGATGCAAAAATGTGTTTGACTCCTGGATATCCGGTAAGCCCGGTTGTAAAGAGACGGTCGCGATAAGAATCCGCAGGGGGCACAATACAGTTGGTCGTAACCAGTACTGGTCCATTGAATCTTTCAAATTCTTTCTTTTGATGTGGCCACGAACCACCATAATTGCCATAAAGGTGAGTATATTTTTTGAACGCAGGGTAGGCGTGTGCCGGTAACATCTCACCGTGAGTGTATACTTCTACCCCGGCGTCTTTTGATTGTTCAAGAAGCTGTTCCATATCCTTTAAATCATGCCCGGTAATCAGAATTCCCGGAAGTGTTCCAACAGTTGTTTTAACATTAGTTATCCTGGGATTACCATAGGCAGATGTATTAGCCTCATCGAGAAGTGAAAGAGTTGTGACCCCTGTACTTCCGCACTCCATTAAGAGAGCCACCATCTCTGGGACTGTCAGATCCTGGAGTGTGGATGCAAGGCCTCTCTGGAGAAAGGTTGTGATTGATTCATCAGTCTTACCAAGAATCGAAGCATGGGTATAGTAAGCGGCTATCCCTTTAAGACCAAAGAGAAGAGTAGAACGAAGAGAACGGACATCTTCATTCGAAGTTGAAAGAATACCTACCGTTCTTGCTTTTTCCAGGATATCAGTTTCACTTTTGGGTTTCCAGGTACAGGCATCTGGTTCACTATTTCCGGTAACTGGAAGGTTATCACGCATATTTATGGCACTCGTAATAAGGTCAGAGAATCTTGCTTTGTCAAAATTCACATTAGTCAGTGTGGAAAAAAGTGAATCAGCAATAAATAATCCTACTTTCGGATCTCCTTCTCCTTTTTCCATTGCTGCAAGGTTTCTCTTTGAGATCCCTTTGCAAATATAAATAAGCAAATCCTGGTATGCTGCGATCTCGTCCTCCTTGCCGCATACACCCTTGACCGTACATCCCGTTCCTTTAACGGTTTCTTCGCACTGGTAACAAAACATTATCTTACTCCCTAGTTCTTTTTTAATACGAGATATCAATAGCATACCAAATTATAAATAATCAGGAGTATCCAAATACATACAATGCAGAATACATGCACAGTTAATAAAACCGTGAAATATTTGACAAAAAAATGGACATTACTGATAATACTTGAGCTCTATAAAGGCGAACGTTACACTCGAAGGTTTTCAGATCTTCGTGAATCCCTACATGATATCACACCAAAAGTCCTCTCTGAAAGGTTGAAGGAGCTTGAGAGGGAGGGGATTCTTAACCGATATGTCGATGCGACCTCATTTCCGGTCAGGACTGAATATACTTTGACAGAAAGCGGGCTTGAGATCATCAACGTGATAAGGGGTATTAAAAGTTGGGCTCTGAAATGGAAGATAGAAAACATTCCCTGCGGTCAGCAGGACTGCAAGGTATGTGTGTTGTAAGCAATAATTTAGCCTTGATATGACAGAAATGATGAGAAGAAAATTTCTCATGAGCGATATTATGAAAAGAAAAATAATCAGTATCAATGAGGATAAATGCACAGGATGCGGGCAATGCATCCCGGATTGCCCAGAGGGAGCACTTCAGATCATTGAAAAAAAAGCACGACTCGTGAGCGATCTCTTTTGTGATGGTCTTGGTGCTTGTATCGGGAATTGCCCAGTGGAAGCGATTAGCGTTATCGAGCGTGAAGCCGCCCCTTATGATGAGAAGACTGTTATGGAAAATATATCCCGACAAGGTGAACAGGTTATCAAAGCTCATCTCGAGCACCTTATAGGCCATGGTCAGAAGAGCCTTTACAACGAGGCGATTAAATACCTGAATGAAAATAATATCGTCATTCCTGACCATAATGCCCCCCTGTACAACACAAAACCTGTACATTCGAGCAATTCACTCTTCAATACCTGCCCAGGGTCTTCAGCAAGGAATATTACCTGGAAAACTTCCACTTTCACCAGTCAGCCATTGGAAAAAAGTGAATCCGAGCTTCGACAATGGCCAATCCAGCTAAGACTCCTGAACCCCGAGGCTTCATATTTTGATGACGCAGATCTACTGATATCAGCTGATTGTGTCCCTTTCTCCTATGCAGGATTTCATAACGAGTTCCTCATGAACCGGATAGTCATCATATTCTGTCCAAAATTAGATTCGGACATTGACGATTACATAACAAAAATGGCAGCGATATTTAAACAGCATACGATAAAATCAATAATGGTCGTCCATATGGAGGTTCCCTGCTGTAATGGTGTCAGATATGTCGTTGATCAGGCACTTGAACAGTCTGGAAAGAAGATCCAGGTTACGGAAAAGACGATTACGATTGATGGCGGAGTAACCAATCAATCAATAGATTCACTCCCATAACGCCACATCCCATCTGGCACCGTAATCTCAAAACGTGCTCCTCTCCCGGGTTCTCCTGTCTCCTGTATTGTCATCCCTGTTATGGTAAGAACTTCCCTGATAAGAAATAGCCCAAGCCCGGTGTTTTTTCCAAAACCCCGGTTAAATATCATCTCCTTCTGATCAATAGGGACTCCAACACCATTATCATCCCAAATAATCCTGATGTCATCCTGGTCAGTTGTAACAGATACATAAACCTCGGTTGCAGTCTTTCCATGACGGATAGTGTTATCTGTCAGGTTATACATCACCTTTTCAAAGAGTGGGTCGGCAAATATCTGGATAGTTCCGGTATCATCAATGATATGAATCGCGGGGTTACTGGCTAATATGATCATATCAGATAATCTCAGCCATTTGGGTGAGTTTACTCCCAGGTTCTGATAATCCTTCGTAAAATCTATCTGGTGTTCAATGGCCTTTGCAGACTCATGTATCTTTTCGAGGAAAGGTTTAATCTTCTCAATATCGTTTGTTTTTTGTGCGAATCTTAAAAAACCCAATATTGTTGTCACTTTATTTTTTATGTCGTGCCTCGTCAAACTCGAGAGAATGTTAAGTTTTTTGCGGGTTATCAACCGTGATTCTTCTACCTGCTTTCTTAACTCAATTTCTTTATTCAATTCATCCGATTTCATCTCTATTTCTACTTGAGCATCAGCAAGTTCGCGGTTCATATTGACAAGTTCATTATTAAGTCTGGTAAAATCCTCATAGATTTGATAATCAGGTATTCTAGTCTTATCATGCGAGTAGTTTTCACTGCAGATTTGTGAGAAATCAACAGGTACACCATCCGAATAAAGGACCTCGGAAATTAATTCACCGAGATCAGTGGGTGAATTGGCTCCAAATATTATAAAAAAATTTAATTCCCGAACGCCAAGGCAATATAGGGTCTCTGTCGTACTGGAGGCTATAAATTCAATTGGTTTGCTAGTTAAAAATCCAACAGATGAGAGTTTTGAGAAAAATCCAGTGACGGTTTTTTTTGAAGAGGATTTGATATATTTTGAAAGGTGTTCACCTTTGTTGACCGGTAAGCTGAAAATACTGAAATCATCCCTGTATATGTGCAGAATAATCCCATTAAAATCGCAAATAAGCACAATTCCGGGATTTCGTGGTGATTCATTCATATTTTTGTATTAAATTAGGTACTTCTGGAATTAATTGCTACATAGTTAGCTCGTTTGCCTGATAGACCGCATCTTCTGCATTTTTAGCATATCCATTTGCTCCGACCTTTTTCCAGAGATCTGGCATAATATTGAAAGGATATCCACCAATAATGATTTTGACATTCTGTGTCTCGGGAGATTCTCTGATAGCCCGGATAAGGGAATGAACATGAGGAAGATTATAGGACATGGTCGAGGAGATAGCAACTACAATGGCATTTCGCTCCCTGATTGTCTGTATAATACTCATTAACGGGCTGTTTGCACCAATGTAATAAGAATTCCACCCATCCAATTCAAAAAAGTCCGCAACCATCCTGATTCCAACTTCGTGGAGTTCATCTGAAACACAGGTTGTGACAAGAGTTTTATTCTGCTTCACGATATCTTTATTTCCTACGATAAATTTTAGATAGAAATGTGCAAGGATCTGCTGAGTTGAAGCTGTGACGTAATGCTCCTGTGCTACACTAATCTTCTGCATTTGCCACAATCGACCAACTTCGTAAAGGACAGGCTGGAAGACCTGGAGATAGACCTCCCTGACCATTATTCCTTTATTGACCAAATCCACTGATATATCGTGAGCTTTTACCCGGTCTGCATTTAATAGCAGAGAATCGAGATATTCATGTGCCACGATCTTCAGGGGGTTTTCATCAGTGATGAAAGAGGGAACAACCTTTGGAGCATCTTTAAGTATTAAGAGGCATTTTTCAATATAATCGTGAGCTATTTTACTATTTTCTATAGACTGGTCTTCATCAATGACATCCCTAAGTACCACGAGACTTGAGGAGAGGCAATTTTCTGGCAACCCAAGTGATGATAATAGTACCTTTGCCCATTTTGTATAATCGATTAGAATTGCTGCATCGCTAACAGCAAGTGACTCTTCGAGGTAACGGATGTGGTAGGTGAAATCCTCCAATGTGCGTGCTTTCTGATAATCGTTATAAGCGTTAATAATATGTGGATATCGTTCGCTATAGGCTTCATAAGATTTTTGTGCTTTCAGTCTTCGATCAAGATCAACTGGATGATAAACCTGATCAAATCCATTACTTTCCATGATTAATTCCTATTAGCGATTTTCAGTTTCTAACCGCCACTTCCCATCTGGCACCGTGATTTCAAACCGTGCACCCTTCCCAGGTTCACCGGTCTCGCGAATAGTGATGCCGGTGATGTCAAGGATCTCCCTGACAAGGGTTAATCCAAGCCCTGAGTTCTTCCCAAAGCCACGCTCAAAGATTTCCTCCTTATTTTCAACTGGTATACCCTCCCCATCATCCTCGCATATTATCAGATGACTATCACCTGATTCCTCCATAGAAAATCGAATAGTAGTAATTTTCCCGCTGTGTCGCACCGCATTATCGATTAAGTTGTAAAAAACCTTCCCTATAAGCAGATCTGCGAATACTTCTGCACTGGATGGGAGATCATTTTCCACCTTGATTTGCATGAGCTGGATTTGTTTTTTAGCATTATCCACAAGTTTGTGGCATTCCTGCCAGGATGGTGCATTGATGCCGATAGACTCATATTCCCTGGTGAATTGGATCATCGCAGAAATCCGCTGTGAAGTATTTTTCGCGTTTCTGAAATACTCACTGAGTGAAGGATCGGTTTGCTTCTTTTCGAGTATGTTGATGTATCCCATCAGAACCATCAGTTGGTTGTTGATATCATGGCGGGTGATTGAAGAGAGAATGGTAAGTTTCTTGTTCGCTTTGCGAAGTGCGTCTTCAGAGCGTTTTCGTTCGGTGATATCACGGACAATTGAGAGATCAACATCCTTTCCTTTGTAACGGAATGTATGGGTGCTGACTTCAATCGGGTAGATACTCCCGTCTTTTCGCCGATGTGCAGACTCAAAGGTAGCATGTCCGTCTTTGAGAAGTTTTTTTATGACATCCGGTATGATTTTTTTCGCCATATCCCCTGGTACGATATCCCGGGGGGAAATTTCCAGGAGCTCTTTTTCTGAATATCCCAGCATCCGGATGGCTTTATCATTCACAAGAAGATATTTACCAGGACCCTTCGGGGTCCTTTCAAGCAGGAATATAGCATCGTTTGCGTTGTTAATAATCTCACGGAAAAGTTGCACACTCTGATGAAGCGCCTCTTCGGCTTCTTTGCGATCAGTAATGTCCTTTGAATGAGCAAGAACCTGGGTAACATTTCCTTTATCGTCTTTCACCGGGTTGAGTGTTGCAAGGAACCATAATGTTTTGTCAGGCAGGGGTACCGCAACTTCAACTGATACCTCCCTCCCGGTCTGGAATACCCTGGTGACCGCCTCAAAGCGCTGGTCTGCATGTTCTTTTGGATAAATATCCCAGAATGATTTTTCTATGAAAAAATCTGGTGTGCTGCCGAATGTTGATGCGAACACATTATTGACAAACTGATAGCGCCCATCTTTATCAACGGTAAATACGACATCGGTTGAATTTTCAATCAGGGTCCGGTATTTATATTCACTCTGCCGGAATTTCTCCTCACTTGCCTCCAATGCTATCCGTGCCTGTCTGTATTCTGTGATATCCTGCACAGTGCCATGAAATCCGATAATATTTCCTTTAGTGTCACTTTTAATACCCACAAATGCATTTGTCAATCGTATGCTGCCATCAGGACGGATGAATTCTAACTCAATATTAAATTTTTCATGAGTAGATAGGGCCATTTTTGCAATACTGATTAAACGGTCCCAACTTGCGTCCGTAAAGAAACAAGGAAGCTCTGCATAACTGGGTGCTGGGAGCAAAGGGTCTCTCCCTGAGATATTGAACATTTCTTCTGACCAGGTCACAGTATTGGTTTCCAGAATCAATTCAAATGTTCCGATATGTGCAAAATGGTGTAATTCTTTGAGACGATCCCGATATGATATCAATTCTAACTCTATCTTCTTGCGTTTAGTAACATCTTGTAAAGTTCCAGTGATCCTTAAACGTGATCCATTCAAAGGCCTGGATGTTATTTTCCCTTTGCCGACTACCCATATCCATTCACCGGAAGAATGACGCATACGATGTTCAGACTCAAAAAAAGGTTCTAGTCCCTCCAGATAATTGGTAAGCCTTTTATTAATTAATGGAATATCGTCAGGATGTGATAATAAATCCCAATCGATACTATGGGACCCGATATCTTTTTTTTTTTGGTAACCAAGGATTTGTGCAGCCTTTTCATCGATTACGCCTGTCATAGTAGGAATATCAAGTTCCCACATCCCAATATCAGACGCTAAAAGTGCAAGCTGAAGTTTAGCTTCGCTCATTCGTACCAATTCTTCTACAAACTTCCGTTCGGTAATGTCGGTGAGAATAAGATAGCCCGCGATTATCTCTCCCTTTGCATTGTAGATGGGTGTGCCATTGACGAGTTCCCAGCTTACCGTCCCATCTTTTCTAACTATCCTGCCCTCCACGTTAGAAGTTTTTTGTCCCGACAATGCCCGGGCAATGGGTGAATCTTCAATCGTTCTTTCATTTCCCTGGGAATCGAAATCTTTGTAAGAGGGCTTGAAACTTATTAACTGGGTATTAATGGGCGAAGGCTCATCGAGAAGACCAAGAAATTCTCTGCAGGCTGAATTGACAATCCGAATTATGCCGTCAGGCATACTCACAAGAACCATTGGGACTGGAGATTGTTCAAAGGTTTCTTTCAGCAAAATCTGAGCAGTTGTCAATTCCTCTTCAGCCCTTTTTCGGGAAACAGCATGTTTGACCTGGTGCGAGAGTTCAGCAAATTGAGCATCGGCGTTACCACCTTTCTGGAGATAGAAATCTGCCCCATTATTGATAGCCTGGATAACAATTTCTTCCCGACCTTTTCCTGTAAATAAGATAAATGGAATCTTTCCAAAATGTTTTCGCACCTCAATAAGAAATTGGATGCCATCCATTCCAGACATCTGGTAATCTGAAATGATAGCATCATACTTTTCAGTTTTGAGGAGTTTTAAGGCAGCAAATGCTGAATCAATAGTTCTGACAAAAAACTCTCCTGAGTTCTCAAGAAAAATTTTTCCAAGATCAAGAAGATCTGGCTCATCATCAACATAGAGGACCCGGATATTATCTACCATTATACACCGTTTCTATTCATTTCCATAACGCCAATTCCCATTCGGTACTGTGATCTCAAAACGTGCACCTTTACCTGGCTCGCCGTTCTCCTGTATCGCAATTCCGGTGATTGCAAGAATTTCTTTAATAAGGAAAAGGCCAAAACCTGTATGTTTACCGTAACCTCGCTGGAATATCTTATCCTTCTCTTCAGCCTGGACTCCTATACCATTATCCCTCCAGATAATCCGGATGTTATCCTGTTTTTTTAATACGGATACATGAACCTCTGTTGCCGTCTCTCCATGACGGATTGTATTATCTGTCAGGTTATGCATCACCTTCTCAAAGAGGGGGTCTGCAAATATCTGGAGAATTCCAGTTTCATTAATAATCTGAATTGCGGGGTTACTCGCTAATATAATCATATTCGATAAATTCAGCCATCTTGGTGATTTCACCCCCTGATCCTGATAATCCTTTGTGAAATCTATCTGATGTTCAACGGCCTTTGTTAATTCGTGTATATTCTCCAGGGAAGATTGAATCTTGTCAATATCTTGTAATTTCCGTGTAAATCGTAAGAAACCCTGTATTGTCATTATTTTGTTCTTGATATCATGCCTGGTGATTTCTGAGAGGAGGTTGAGTTTCTTATTTGCCTGGTGAAGTGCATCTTCTGCTTGCTTTCGCTCGGTGATGTCTAAAGTATAACCAGCCAGGAGATTTTTATCCTTCAGGACAATTGGGAACTTAATAGTGATATAGTTGCGGTAATTGAAATTCTCCTCCAGATTAAGCACCTTACAATTGGAAACGACGTTCCAGTCGTCAGCAGTAAATTTCTCAGCTAATTCAGGAGGAAACAGATCAGTCATTGTTTTGCCCACCATATCCTTACCAGATATACCAATCATCTCATGAAAGTTGTCACTTGCCTGGATCACGCGGCTTTGAGTAGGCATCACTGTTTTAATGTAGGCATAAATGGGTGAGCGACTGAAAAACTTCGAGTACAATTCATTAATCTCCTGCATTGCCTCTTCTGCCCGCTGGCGCTCAGTTATATCCCTGATGACAGACACTACAACTTTTTTTCCAAGGAGATTAACCACATTGGCATTAATCTCGACCGGGAATATGGTTCCATCTTTTTTCCGATGTTCAGTCTCAAAGATTGAGTGACCGGTTGAAAATAATTCAGTCAGGATCTCATTGAGAGGACGGTTATGGTAATCAGTAACAAAATCGAGAGGACCATGTTCCAGCAGTTCTTCGCGAGTATATTTTAACATTTGGCAAGCAACATTATTTATCTCGATAAATTTTCCGGGTTTCCCCTCTGGATCAATCTCATTGATCTGGACCCCGTCATTAATCAGATTTAAGATATTTCGGAATTTCTCCTCGCTCTCCAGCAGTGCTTCTTCAACCCGTTTCCGTTTGGTGATGTCCTGGTCGATTTCCACAACACCAATGAGATTTCCTTGTTCATCAAAGACCGGCTCATCCCTTTCGTCCCAAACCCTGCCGTCCGGGGTGTGCATTATTGTATGTTCCGACTGTTTTGTCTCAAATACCTTTATTGTCGGGCAGTTTACACAAGGGTGTGCGGGATCTGCCCAAAAGGCGTGACATGTGTGACCAATCATTTCAGCTGGCGATTTGTTGACAGATTTAGCTGCTGCCTTGTTCGCCCAGAGAATTTTCAAATCTTTGTCTACAAATGCAATATTGGCGGTAATACCGTCAAGGATTGCCGTTTTTTGTGCTTCACTCTCTCTTAATTTATCTTCCGCCTTTTTCCGGGAGACCGCAGCATGGATTTTATGTGCAAGTTCAGCGAACTGTGATTCAGGTTCACCACCTTTCTGGAGATAAAAATCCGCTCCATTGTTGATGGATTGGATAACAACTTCCTCCCTGCCTTTGCCAGTGAATATGATGAAAGGAATTTCCCCAAATCTTGCCCTTATTTCAATTAGGAACTCAATGCCATCCATTCCAGGTATCTGGTAATCGGAAACGATAGCATCAAAATTTTCTTTTTCAAGGAGACGCAATGCAGCAGTCGCCGAATCAATTGTTGTAACAGAAAAGTCTCCGGATTCCTCAAGGAATAATTTCCCAATCTCGAGAAGACCTGTTTCGTCATCTACATAAAGGACCCGGATAGCATCTAGCATGATACTTTATTGTTTGTCTGCTTGCACATACTTTTTTGCTTTTAGATCACGAACAAATATATTTTCACCCTGTGTTTCAACTAAGGCTGATGTTTCTGATAACATCTGATTCACTCAATGAACTTGGGGGAATTATAACTACAAATACAATTTCAGGTCATTTGTTTGATATAAAGTCATCCATTGAAATTGAATTGAAGTGTCTTCACTCTAAAAGGCAAATTCTCATTGTCTGTCACCAACCTAATTACTATTTTCCCGGGATAATAGCGGATGGCCTTGGTACGGCGGTTGGACGATAAACGATAGATATGGGGTTCCTCGTAAGGTTGCCGGTATGATATTCTTCCACCGCAGAATTTCCAGTGACCTGATTGACCGTAATCACCGGCGTTGCATTGAAACTCAACGAATAGGACATAGGCTTCCACACGGGAGTGGGAGTCCATCTTAATGGCGTAACTACGGGACCAACATCTGTTTGAATTCTAACAGGTGACATTGAAGGCATTATTGATAGTAGATTTTTCTTTAGAGACTCGGTCTTCTTTCCATTTTGTGAAACACCAACATTGATATTAATTATATCACCAAAGGGAATACCTTCCGTTTTCCCGTTCTTTGATGGCAATAAAAAAAAACATCCTAAACTGAAGATCGTATACGCCTGGAGTTGATGGAGCCGTGATTGTGACAGGGAAGCTGAATTCTTGTCCCGGTTCTATAATCGTTCCATCAGGAATCATAATATCACCGATTCCGAATTTTAGTGCATCACCAAAAGGTTTTAAACCGAATTTTAACCCTTCGGAAGTCCATGCCGTTGTGCCTGTATTTTTGATTGTGATAAATCCGTTAAATGTTTGTCCCGGTTGTAATTGCGAATCTATCGTTGAACTGATAAACTGTATCTCGTAGGGATGCTGTTGTGATTCATTCGTTGTTACCTGGTCTGATATTGTGGGTAGTGTAATATTCCATGAAGGTATTGTTGGAAGTGAAGAAGGAGAGGGATTTGAGGTACAGTAATTGATGTCGACCGGGATAAAACTGGAATTCTCCCAAACGAAACAGCCTTTGTTCCTAGTGAATGTGTTCGAAGTAGAATTAATAACGTCGAACCCTATATTTTGTCCTCTTGCATCGTTTCTAATAAAGGTGTTATTATTTGAATTCCAAATATAGAATCCATTCTCTTGATTTCCTGTTGCGGTATTATCGCTCAAGTCATTATTGTTAGATGAATGACAGAGATTAAACCCATTCTTTTGATTCCCGATAGCCGTATTTTGGTTGAGGGTGTTACCATTAGACGAACAGATATAGAAGCCATCCTCTTGATTACCTATTGCTGTATTCCCCTTAATATCAGTGTTTGAACCAAGGACTTCAAAGCCATAAGATTGATTGCCGTTAGCCGTATTTTGGTTGAGAATGTTATTATCGCCGTAAATTGCAAAACCACTATGTTGATTCCCGTTAGCTTTGTTACCGTTGAGATTATTTGAAAACATAAAAACGAAACCAATATTCACATTATCATTTGCGGTATTACTGGTGAGGGTATTATTGGAGTCAAGACCAAACCCCCCCCATCGGTTTCCATTAGCAGTATTTCCAATAAGGGTGTTGTTGGAGCCAAGATAAAATCCCTCCCCCTGATTTCCATTAGCAGTATTTCCAATAAGGGTGTTATTATTGGAATTCCACCCACCATTGGACCAACCCGCTACTCCCTCCCCTTGGTTTCCATTAGCAGTATTTGAACTCACATCAATCCCATCAGAATTTTGAAGAAATATGCCCTCTCCATTCGAATAACCCGTTATCCCATTATAACTGGAATTCACGTTCGTAATACTTGAAGGATTCGTACCCGGATCCGAAAGTGTTCCAATCACGTTATTGAAAAATATTCCTGCTTGTGTAAATCCAATTAAGGTCACATTTTTTATATTGATACCGCCTAGTGCATTTGCCGGGTCAGATGAAAAATCGTGATAATTATTTGAACTTTGGTTATTTACAAGAATTCCATATGATGTTTTTCCACCGCCATCAAGAATTGCACCCATACCATCAAACATGACATCAGGGCTATTGATGAGTATTGCAAAACTCCAACCGAAACCCGAAAAAGTATTATTTGATAAAGTAACTCCGGTCCCTGTATTATGGCTGGGATCAAGGTCCATAGTCCAGTCATGACCAGACTCATTGATAACCCAGTTGCTATTACTGCTGGAATAATAAGGGTTACTTGCTGAGGAGTTCAATGGAGGGTCGGACCAGGTAATCTCCGGTGTAATCTGACTATTAACCTCTCCTTGTGGAATATTTAACCCGAAAAAACTTTCATTCTTAGTGGGATTTACATCAGGAATTTCATTCAAGCCCGGAGTATCTATCGGTGTATCTGTTACCTGTGGACTTTTGGTTATTGTTGGATTAGGTTGAAGTGGTATTTCTGTATCGATCGGTTGTTGAATAGTTGAGTCTGGAGTATTTACAATTGGGATAACCATTTCGGGAGTGACTTGTGTAAATACAGTGTGTTCACTATCAGGAATTGTTGTTACATCCGGCACTGAAGAATAACCTGCATCGGGTGAAGAGAGATTCGGGGAATTCAAAGAGAATCCATTCGTCTCGGCTGTTACAGTTGTCCCTGCTAGAACTGAAATCATTAGTGAGAAAAGTATGAGGAATTGATATTTACTGATTCGACAAATCACTTTTCACCAACGGATATTGATAAATTTCCTTTGGTTTTACTAAACGATAAACTTAGCACATATCATATTATTATAAATACATATGTTGAAATGACTTCAATTAATAGATCATGTTTTTAGTGAGTCTAACTTCAACCAAGTTAACACGGGATCAAGAGGAATTTTACTACCAGGGCAAATAGAATAACCTGTTATTTTATTAATTCTCTTTCAAAGAAGAAGATATTAATATGGCAGCTTATAGCTTAAAGTAATAAAATAACCGATTCATCTAGATGGTTTTTCATCATGACTCAAATACAATTCACCCAATCACCAATGGGCAGATTGATATTGCTCATCGTATTTTTATCAATAGCCGTAAGTTTTGTAGCAAGTATGCATTATTTTATAATCGATCTTCCAGCACAAAAAGAGATACATGCCCCAAATAATTCAAAAACCCAAAAGATGCATGTAAAACCTGCGAATTGAACTGCGGCATCCCTTCAACAAACGGTCTTTATTATAACTGCATATCCATGTGTGATGTCTCTGGGTGTTAATTGCAACCCCCCAACACTGGTTTTTCCAACACAGAAGAATATTGCAAATTTTTTTCACATTTAGGATTCATCTCCCTAGGAAGAGGCATTAAGTCCTTTTGTATGAGTTATGCAAGCCTTTTTCTAATTTAACATAATAGAATAAATTATACTAATGATAATTGACTAAAAATGAAACCACATGAGCTGTTAAAAGAGATAATTGCCAAAAACGGATTTGAGATATGTTCTAATCGATCTCGATGTAAGGTAATTATCTCTGATACTTTCAAAAATTCTTATGGAAGAGAGAAAAATATTCTCTATGTTGTCCTTGATGAAGGAATTGTAGATGAATTCATCAGCAATCCTAATAATATTAAAATAAATGCACCAGGAATTGTTGATAAACTTTTTCAAGAATATGGGATAGAGAAAATTTTAACTCAATGGGCAGTTTATGCATGGGCATATTCATTGGGTGCACCAATCGATATGGAACTTCTCCAGATAGATAAGAAATCTCTTGCTAATAATAACCCTAAAATAAATGAAAATAAAAAGGATTGGAATAATGAGGGAAATGCATTAAGTGATCTCGGACTGTATGAGGAAGCATTGGAATCTTATAACAAAGCACTGTCGATTAACCCTAATGATGCAAATATTTGGTATAACAAAGGAAATGCATTAAGTAATCTCGGTCTGCATGAGGAAGCATTGGAATCTTATAACAAAGCAATATCGATTAACTCGAATCATGCAAATATTTGGTATAATAAAGGAAATGCATTATTTAATCTCGGTCTGCATGAGGAAGCATTGGAAGCCTACAACCAAGCAATCACGATTGACCCGAATCATGCAATGGCGTGTTATAACAAGGGGATAGCATTAAAAATTCTCGGTCTGTATGAGGAAGCATTGGAAACATACAACCAAGCAATCGCGATTGACCCGAATGATTCAAAAACTTGGTATAATAAAGGAAATATTTTAAGTGGTCTCGGTTTGTATGAGGAAGCATTGAAAGCATACAACCAAGCAATCACGATTGACCCGAATCATGCAATGGCTTGGTATTATAAAGGAAATGCATTATATTTCCTTGATCAAAAGAAGGAAGCATTAGATGCTTACAATAAAGTAATCGATATTAACCCGGATGATCTAGATGCCTGGAATAACAAGGGAAATGCATTAAGTGATCTCGGTCGGAATGAGGAGGCATTAGATGCTTATAACAAAGTTATCGCGATTGACCAGAATATTGTATATGCCTGGTATAATAAAGGAAACGAATTAAAAAATCTCGGTCGGAATGAGGAAGCATTGGAAGCCTACAACCGAGTAATCGCAATTGACCCGAATGATGCAAAAACTTGGTATAACAAAAGTGTTATATTAGAAAACCTCGGCAGATATCAGGATGCATTAGATGGATACAACAAGGCTATCGCAATTGATCAAAATTATCTAATAATCTGGTATGGTAAAGGAAATGCATTAAAAAATCTCGGTCGGAATGAGGAAGCATTGGAAGCCTACAACCAAGCAATCGCGATTGACCCGAATGATGCAGATGTCTGGAATAACAAGGGAAGTACATTAAGTGATCTCGGTCGGAATGAGGAAGCATTGGAAGCCTACAACCAAGCAATTGCGATTGACCCGAATTATGAAATGGCTTGGTATAATAAAGGAAATGCATTAAAAAAATTCGATCGGGATGAAGAAGCATTGGAAGCCTACAACCAAGCAATCGTGATTGACCCGAATTATGCAAAAGCCTGGTATGGTAAAGGAAATGCATTATTTTACCTTGGTCGAAAGAAGGAAGCATTAGATGCTTATAACAAAGTTATCACGATTGACCCGAATTACACAGATGCTTTGAAAGCTAAACAACTTTTGTTAAATAAATTAGAAAATAATTAAACATTTACTAATATTGAGGAATTCCCCTTCGTTTCCACACCATCATCAATCGAAGGCTCGCGAAACTCTCTGCAACTCAGACCACAATACGCCCATTACGAGCTCGAAGCTTGCGAAACAGATAACCGGCGGTAATGCATGGATACACAGGGAAAGCGAGGTCCGGTACACCCGGGTTACATTAAATCCAGCCGGGAGAATTGTGACAGCGTTCTCGTCGGTCAGGATTTAATACTTATCAAATTTGGAATATGTGTGCTGGTACGGATCATACTGTGCCATCCCGTTACTATCAATAACTATAGACACCTATAGGTAAATCATGCAAGCTGCTTCCACAATATACATTCGATCAGATCTGAAGGAACAACTAACGAACCTGAAAACACACCCCCGGGAATCATACAGCACAGTGATAGAACGCCTTCTCTCATGTGCCATTGATCCTGATCCTCTCACTTCCGAAGAGATAGCAGGGATAGAACAAGCGCTGGAAGATATCAAAGCAGGAAGGGTACATTCTGAAGCAGAGATCATGAAAGAATTCGGAGTTGAATGACTGAATTTCAGATCACCTACTCAAATAAAGCAAAGAGAAACCTCAAAGAAATACCATTCCCGATAGCTCAGGAGATAATCAGAACCATACATGAACTGAAGACTAATCCCTGGCCCCGTGTGCAGAAGTTAGAAGGATCTGATAAATCTCCGTTTCATTCTTTGAATGTTGGGGGTTACCGAGCTATCCTGTCTATTCAAAACAATAAACTCATCGTTTATTTGGTAGAAGTTGGTCCCCGGAAAACCATATACCGGAAATATTAATCCGTTATTGGACTTTAAAGATATTTATTGACTACAACTTTAAAAAGAGGCCAGGGCCGAGATTCGAACCCGGGTCAAGGGATCCACAGTCCCCTAGGATAACCACTACCCTACCCTGGCAATCCCTGATACTCATCCTGATTTCCGATTTTTTTCCATCAGGCTGGCGCGAGTGAAAAAACATGCTGGTGATTCAGTCAAAGTATTCTATATCATTACTTCACCAGATAATAAAAATAGTTTGGAGAAGACAGAAAAGAGTACCATGATATTTGATAAATGTCCGGGTGCTGCAAATCTCAGGACTCCAACTCTCTCAATCAAAAAGTGCCCGAAATGCGGTGAAGAAGTCGAGGTCTTTTCAAATGATCTAAAAGTAAAATGCAGTAATTGTGGAACAACAGTTTACAATGACATCCAGTCCTGTGTCCAATGGTGTAAATACGCAAAAGAATGCCTTGGTGAAGAGGAGTATAAAAAAGTCATGCAGATGAAAGAAAAATAGGAAGCCAAATACTCCAATAACATTTGGAACAATTCAAAGGAGAAAAATAAAAATAGCCTTCAACACACATTACAATATTAACTACGCAGAGAATGTCACCTCTTACCTGTGAAAAATGTTAAAAAAATATATTCTATATAAAAAAGGTAATTTTCGCGTATATGACCGGAGTGGAACAATATGACGAAGGAACTGAAGATCAGGACACCAATCGTCTGTGTACTCGGTCATGTAGATCACGGGAAGACATCTCTTCTGGATAAAATCCGGGGTTCATCAGTTGTAAACACGGAACAGGGAGCAATAACCCAGCATATAGGGGCCACCATAGTCCCGATAGAAGCGATCCGCAAAATGAGCGGGGCTATGGAAAAAGCACCAATTAATGTTCCTGGACTACTTTTTATCGATACCCCTGGACATCATGCATTTACAACCCTTCGGGCACGGGGTGGAGCTCTCGCAGATATGGCCATCCTTGTTGTTGACCTGAATGAAGGTTTTCAGCCCCAGACGATTGAAGCAGTTCAGATTTTAAGAAATTATAAAACACCTTTTGTTATTGCCGCAACAAAACTTGACCGAACCGGAGGCTGGAGAGTATACCCTGAAGAAGGGTTTGTCGCTTCGTTTTCCAATCAGAATGAGCGGGTAAAACAGCATGTTGAGACAAAGATCTATGAACTTGTTGGCAGGTTTTCTGACATGGAATTCTCTGCAGATCGTTTCGACAGAGTAAGGGACTTTGCCCGGAACCTTGCAATAGTCCCTTTAAGCGCACATACCGGAGAAGGGATCGCGGACCTCCTCCTTGTAATGATTGGGCTCGCCCAGAGATATCTTGAGCAGGAACTTGCTTTGAAAGTTGATGGCCCGGGTTGTGGTACAGTTCTCGAAGTGAAAGAAGAGCGTGGTCTTGGTATAACTCTTGATGTAATTCTTTATGATGGAACGCTTTCTGTCGGTGACGAGATTGCAATAGCATCAAAAGAAGGTGTTATTATCACAAAAGTCCGTTCGCTCCTGAAACCCAGGCCAATGAAAGAGATCCTGGTAGAGGACAGGTTTGAGCGTGTAAAACGGGTGGTTGCAGCAACCGGAATAAAAGTCTCTGCGCCTGGCCTTGAGGAAGTAGTTGCCGGAAGTCCACTGCGCGCTATTCGTGGTGATCGCAAGGAGATTATCGAATTAATCCGGCGTGAAATGGAAACAATCGATGTCAACCTTTCACCAGAAGGAATTGTAATCAAGGCCGATACTATCGGAGCACTGGAAGCATTATGCAAAGAACTTGCATCAAAGGAAATACCGGTCAGACGGGCTGAAGTCGGGCCTGTAAGCCGTCATGACATAATTGATACAGAAGCTGTAAAAGAAGAGCTCTATAAAGTCATTCTCTCTTTTAATACACCTGTCCTTCCCGATGCGCTTGAACTTAAAAAGGATCCATCCTATGAAAAACTTAAGCACTTCGAAGGAAGAGTCATATACCGCCTGATTGACGAGTATTGCGAATGGAGTGAAGAGCTGCAGCGTTCCAGACAACAACAGAAGTTTGAAAAAATTGTAATGCCTGCAAAAGTAACGGTCCTTCCAAACAACGTGTTCCGCCAGAGCAACCCCGCGGTTGTCGGAGTCCGGATACTCGCAGGGACGCTCCGAACAAATGTTGAGCTTTGTCTAATGGATGGAAAGAAGGTTGGGCATCTGAAAACCATTCAATTGAGAAGAGAATCTATCCCGGAAGCGATAGCCGGACAGGAAGTTGCAATTTCAATAGAGGGTGCAACTGTAGGACGCCAGGTAAATGTCTCTGACGATCTCTACGTAGATATCCCGGAGCGCCATGTCAAGGTGCTTGAAAAGGAACTTCTCTCTCATCTTCCTATACCCACTCAGACTATCCTTGAAGAATTTACAAAAATGAGAAGGAAAGAGAATCCATTCTGGGGCAAGTAATTAATAGGACTTTCAAGATAATTTATAAGTCACGTGGTAGTCATGGTCGATTATAAACTCGTTCTATCTGACAGGCGCACAGGTATATCCTATAAAATTGATGTAGGCGGGCCTGCGGCAAATGGAATACTCGGTAAGCGAATTGGGGATGAAGTTGAAGCAGGTCCGATAGGGCTTGCTGGATATAGGATGAAGATCACAGGTGGATCAGACAGGACAGGCATTCCCGCACGTAAAGGACTTCCTGGTCAGAGTAAGAAACGCACTCTCCTCTCACGCGGTGTAGGTTTTAATCCGACAAAATCAGGAGAACGTCAGAGGAAAGTCATCCGTGGTGAAGAGATAACTAATGACTTTGTCCAGATAAATGCTGTAGTAACAGGTTATGGAGAAAAGTCACTTGATGATCTCTTCCCCAAGGAAAAACCGGAAGAGAAGAAAGAATAAATCAGGTCTCTTATCTGACACGTTCCAATAACATCGGAATTTCAGTTGAAAAAGGGACGCCATACTTTTTTGCAATAATCACAATTGCAGCTTCAGGAAATAGGTTACCAGAAAACTTTTCCTTAATCAGCTTGCTCATTTGCATAATAACCTGGTCCGTTGTCTGGTTTGAAGCGGAGGCAATACTTTGCGCAAGAATTTCAACCGGGTCTGTATCATCAAAAAGGCTCTCGCGAGGGTGATACCCCATTGGAACATTGACCTCATAGACATTAAACAGCGGTTGAATCATATCGCCCTCATAATGGATGAGTCCTGCCTCTATTGCTCTTGAAATCAGTTCATTTGCTTTATCCTGAGACATCCATTTACGATCGAATGCAAGATAATAAACAAGTTCACTTTTCTTGAGCCATTCTTTCCTTGTATGCCTGAATGCAGCTGCAACAATGGTCTCGAGGCTCATAAAAAAAAATAATAATTATGTGTCTGTTCGACACTTACTCAATAAGGACTGCGTTTATAACGCCGTCCTGACCGGGTCTGCTTGTGATTCGTGCCTTTCCGATGGAGGTCCTTATAATTGCACCCTTTGTAAGGAGGTTTCTTCTTACGTAGTTAGGGTTTGCACGGTTCTCTTCAACCTTCTCAATCTTTGCCTGTTGAACAGAACCGCTATTACGGTCACAGACAGATGCAAATTCCTGTCTAAGTGAACGCACTTTCGACCCTCCGCCGAATGTTCGCACGATCTTCGCTCTGTCAACCCCTATATGGGTTTCTGCAGGCGATGATCCCATCTCTCTTCGCTTCTTTCCTTTGGTCTTTTTAATTCTGTGACCTGTTAATGTTCTTATTGAACCGCCTTGCCAGAGCATATCCTATCACCAAAACGCTATATATATACGTTATTGTTTTATTTAATCTCTTGTGTCAGGCGAGAATTGCGTCAATAATATCATCGATACCCTGGCCTGTCTTCATATTTGTTCGAAAAACCTTTATTTCCGGATTGTACCTCCGCATATCCCGTTCCATCCTGGAAATGTCACAGCCTACAAATTCTGCGAGGTCGGTTTTATTTATTACTCCTATCCCACAGTCCCGGAACATCATCGGGTGCTTGTTCACAACGTCGTCGCCTTCAGTTGAACTTACAATTGCGATTCGCTTCTCAGCTCCTAATCGAAAATCAGTCGGACATACCATATTCCCTACATTTTCGATAAAAAGAATATCTATCTCGTCCAGTGGAAGTGAGAGGAGTCCGTGAGAGACAAGGTGTGCATCAAGATGACATTCCTTACCTGTATTTAAATTTACAGCAGGAATTCCAAGTGAGATTAGACGTTTGAAATCGTCATCACCATATACATCTCCGGCAATCGCACCTGTCTTTAATCCTTTTTTTGCGAGAGCCGGAACCGCTCTTTCAATAAATGCAGTTTTTCCGGAACCTATCGCTCCCAGGAGGTCAAATGCCCTCACGCCGTGGGACTTAAGTTCGTCTGAATTAATGCGGGCTGTTGCGTTGTTGACGTCGTACACATCCTTTTCGATCCTGACGTCGATTTGGTGCATGCAAATAGGTTGGATGGATAGGGTTTATAGATTCACTTCCTAAGAGTACATACATGGAAAATGAACGTATCCTTTATCCCTGTTATTTTGATTCAACTCTTACACGTGAAGAAGGGAGGCGGGTCCCGCTAAAGAAAGGCACAAAGCATGCCACACTTATCGAACTTGAGAAAGCTCTTCTACGTTGTAAAATACCATACAGGACTGAAAAAAAAGCCCATCCGGCATTCTGGTATAAATTCGACGGACGGGCTATTGTACAGTGGAAAGAGCAAAAACAAAAGCTTATACGAATAGTAAGTGACCATCTGGAGCATCGTTAAATGGAAGAACTCTGGGACTTCCATACGCATACTACGATGAGTGACGGTGATATCCTTCCAATCGAACTTATAAGGAGGATGTCTGTACTGGGATACACAACCATTGCAATTACCGACCATGCAGATTTAACCAATATTACCTTTCTTATTGATTCGCTTTCGCGACTGAAACCCTCGGCGGCACGTTTTGGCGTTGAACTACTTGCCGGCGTTGAAATAACACATGTCCCACCCGAAGAGATACAAGGTCTTGCAAAAGAAGCAAAAATGGCAGGGGCAGACATAGTAGTCGTACATGGTGAGTCACCGGTTGAACCGGTTGCGCCAGGCACAAACAGAGCCGCATGTAGCTGTCCGGATGTCAACATTCTAGCTCACCCTGGTTTAATAAGTCTTGAGGATGCATCTTTTGCTGCAGAGAACGGAGTATTCCTTGAAATCACGTCGCGAGGCGGCCATAACAGAACAAATGGCCATGTACTCATCACTGCCAGGAATGCAGGTTGTCAGATTGTGATTGATTCAGATGCCCATTCGCCGGGTGACCTCCTTGATGCACGCGCAAAGGAACTTGTAGGGAGGGGGGCAGGACTGACAGGTGAAGAGTATCAAAATATTCTGGATTTAAATATGAATAAAATAAGAAGGCATTGAAGATCGTATTATAGTTTTACATTATTTTTATATATTGGAAGATTCAATATATATAGGTTATCAACGCATTTCATGTACCATAAGTGAGGTCTGTCTTTGAGACCGGTAGGCCGCGTCTTTGCGGTATGTAATCAAAAAATATTGATACTCGAATGTGACCCGGCACAGCTTCCACGGCTGTACGCATCTGTCTTCGACCAGAGTAAGAAGGTAACGGGGACGCTTGTCGACCTCTTTGGTAATGTCGAGAGGCCGTACGCTGCTATTGTCTGCAAGCAGGGCGCAGATATAGCTCCAGGTACACCTCTATTTGAATCTCCGCAGGTGAACAATAATGCAGGAAGTAGAAAAATTAAAAATTCTTCAGAGCGAGCGTCTCGCACTCAAAAGCCGTACAAGAGAGAAGGAAAAAGAGCAGGAGAAGAAAGCAGAAGACCATACAGAAACAGTCTGTCCTGAATGTGGTTCCCGTCAGCTGGTTCATGATTATGAACGCGCTGAACTGGTATGTCAGTCATGTGGTCTTGTTCTGGATGAAGACTTTATTGACCGGGGTCCGGAATGGCGGGCTTTTGATCATGACCAGAGGATGAAAAGGTCCAGAGTAGGAGCACCAATGACCTTCACCATACATGACAAGGGACTCTCCACAATGATAGACTGGAGAAACCGGGACTCATATGGTAGGGCCATATCCAGTAAAAACCGTGCACAGCTCTATCGGTTAAGAAAGTGGCAGCGGAGAATCAGGGTTAGCAATGCTACAGAGCGTAACCTTGCATTTGCCCTCTCTGAACTTGACAGGATGGCCTCGGCTCTGGGTCTTCCAAGAAATGTTAGAGAGACAGCAGCAGTTGTTTATCGTGATGCTGTTGACAAGAATCTGATTAGGGGAAGAAGCATTGAAGGTGTTGCAGCTGCCGCACTCTATGCAGCATGCAGACAATGTAATGTGCCACGAACTCTCGATGAAATAGCAGAAGTCTCGCGTGTCTCACGTAAAGAGATAGGAAGAACTTACCGTTTTATTTCTCGTGAACTAGGGTTAAAACTTCTTCCTACCTCACCAATCGATTACGTCCCAAGGTTTTGTTCAGGGCTTAATCTCAAAGGTGAAGTCCAAAGCAGGGCAGTAGAGATTCTGAGACAGGCCGGAGAGCGTGAACTTACAAGTGGGCGCGGCCCCACTGGCGTTGCAGCTGCAGCCATATACATCTCTTCTATCCTTGGAGGGGAGCGCCGGACTCAAAGGGAAGTCGCAGAAGTTGCAGGTGTGACTGAAGTCACAATCCGGAACAGATATAAAGAACTCGCAGAGAAACTAGATATTGAAATTATTCTCTAAATTTTTTCTGGAGTCTTCAATTCTTTCAGATATTTTCGGGCTTGTAGATCAGGGGTAGATCGTTACGTTCGCAACGTAAAGGCCGCGGGTTCAAATCCCGCCAAGTCCATCTATTCCTTACTATCGGAGGATATAATCAAAACATAGATAAAGTTACGGTATCAATAAAATAAAGGAATTTTATCGGGCTCGTAGATCAGGGGTAGATCGTCACGTTTGCAACGTGAAGGCCACGGGTTCAAATCCCGTCGGGTCCATCTCAGAGAATCCAGTCTAATACTGTTTCTTCTTCTGTTGTCTGTTTTTCTGGTATCTTCACTTCGAATGAACTTTTTAAAACTTCAGGTTCCTTGAATGCAGGTATAAAATCACTCTCCCTAATGGAAGATGTTACAGAATCGTGCCCTGCACTTTTATTGGATTGAAGGCCCTGAATCGCCCGGGTGAGAAGATAATCAACAAAGTCCTCAACTTCCCTCTGTTCATGGGGCAGAAGTCGGGCTATCTTCTCTTCAAGTGAAGTCAGAACCAATCCCCCCGGCCGCACGAAGTAGCCAAAGGACCCGGCACGAATGTTCCGCGATACTTGTCAGAATATATGCTTCCTCCAGGGTATTTCCCATTGTAAAGGTCCCATGACCACGGACGAGTACTACAGACGACTGTCTGCAACCTTCCCCTACAGCTTTTGCAAGTTCGTCTGTTCCGGGTTTCCCGGATACAACCGGAAAACTGGGACAGAACATTTCTCCTTCACTATCAAGCGGGATTACTTCATTAATTAATATTGAAACCGCAACAGAGTGCGGTGGATGTGCATGTATAACTGCACCCGCTCGCGTACTCAGGTAAATTTCCCTATGAGCCTTGTATTCAATAGAAGCTCCTGTCGGGGCATCCCCGATCAATGGGACCTTTATAAGATTCCCTGGGTCTTCAAGATAAGAACCACTTTGTGTTATAAAAAAATAATCTCCTTCTCTGACACTGATATTGCCAAAATTCGCTGTTAAGAGTCCGCTATTGATAAGTCTCGCACCAATGAGTGCGACTTCACGGGCAAGTCTTTTAGACAAATCTAAGTCCGACATCCCGCATCTTATTATACCTGGCTATGTTCAGGAGCAATGGCGTAAGGCTCTCCACCATGCATGATGCTGCCAGTGGACCAGCATCATAGGCTTTAAGGGCAGATGTACTGTTTACAATATCAGAGACTATTGATTTTGCTTCCAGGTCATCACCGCAGACTGGAACTGAATAACGAAGTTCCTCGTCAATTGCCTTCCACCGGTTGGCAGCTATTGTATTGAATGCTACAACAAGCCTTGCCTCCGGAGGTAAAATCCTCTTTAGATATAGCGCCACTGAGCCCTCATCAGGAGGAACAAAAACAAAATGATCCCTTTTTTCCATCGGGTTAACCGGGCTTACAACAATTTTGTCTCCAAAGTCAGGAAGGCTCCTTACAGTTTCAGTGAGGTTTTTCCATGGCACTGCAAGGATGATTACATCAGCATTCAGAACAGCATCCGCATTTGTTGTCCCACTGCATGAACATTTGACGTTTCTTGAATGTAGTGTATCACTACAGCAGACGCTAGTCTCAATTGCCTTCTCACTATTCCTCGAGCCGACAATGACCTCAAATAGTGGAGAGAGGCGGAGGGCCATCCCTTCTCCTATATCCCCGGTACCGCCAATAATGCCTATCTTCACTCACTTCACCAGGGATAGTAAGAATTTTTCAAGGGATTCAAGTGACTGGACACCTTCAAATGTCCTCATGACCTTGCCGTCCTGTTCTATAACTATCGTTGGAACAACGCGTATTGCGTATTTGTTGGCAAGTTCCATGTTGCTGTCAACGTCTACTTTCTTTATCTCAACCTGATCTCCGATTCTTGCTTTCAGTTCATCGATAATCGGTCCCTGCTGCCGGCATGGTCCACACCAATCAGCAAAAAAGTCCATGAGCACTGGTTTTCCCATTATACAACACTCAGGAAAAGATTGTGGGAAAAAGAGATAAAGATTATTGGGTCAGGGTGCCTGTTCTCACTTTGAGAGAATATACATGATTATCCTGCCATATGCCGGCCTGGTAACCAGTACACCCACAAGGACACCGAGTATAGTGATGATTGCAAACCCTCTCAATGTAGAAAGCGACATTACCGCAAGCGGAAGCATGGCAATTATCACGGTCGCTGCTGATATGACAATGATTGCAAGCGCACGGGTAAGTCGTTTCAGATAGAGGTTTGGTGACGGAACCTTTCCTTCGTGGAGGATCTCGTCTGTAATTATCACTAGCTGGTCAATTCCTGTACCAAGGACTGCAATAAGACCCGCTATTGCAGATAGATCCAGTTGTTGGACGAACCTTGCAATTCCCAGGAGAATAATTATCTCAGATGCATTGATAAGCACCATAGGTAAGACAATCGAGGGTTCACGATAGCGGTAGAATATCATTATTGCAAGGAACAGAAGTGCAACAATTCCTGCAAGGATAGACATTACCTTAAAGTGCTCACCAAGCGTTGCAGATACTGAACCAGAACCTGCTATTACCACAGCAACAGGCAGAGCTCCTGCTCTTAAGTGAATCTCAAGGTTCTTGGCATCATTAAGTGCACTCGTACCCTTTCCGGTTGTTGCGAGTAATTCGCGTATTGGATCTCTTTGTATCTTCGCTGCGAGGTCTGGAGACAGAGGTGCAGAGAATACTGTCCTGTTGTCAAGGACCATCTCAAGATGGTGACGCTCAGGGTCGGTAACCGCACCAGTATTAATTGATGCATTTCTTAATGCATTGGCTCCGGTCTCTGACAAGGTGAATGGAACTCCCCAGACACCACTACCTGCGGGTTCCTGAGACGGTATGCCTACACTTGTGATAGAGTCACCAAACAGGACGTGTTCAGTATCGTTTCCAGTTGTCTGGACTCTTATCTCGAACTTGCCCTGTTTTCCGACAACATCCTGGGCCTGCTTCATTGATACACCGGCAAGCTCAACACGGATGTATCGTGTAATACCATTCATTCCTGTGAGTGTGTTGACCTTTGCATCTTTAGTTCCGAGTGCATTGATCTTAGTCTCAAGAATTTGTTTTACATCGTCAGCTGTGTTTTTCGATACACCCTGTTCATACGTTACTATCTTTCCGGCTTGCAGTGAATCAAAAGCTTTTGTCAATTCTTCTTTTGATACTAATTTTCTCACTTCAAGTTTAGAAGGTGCTACTTGTATGACGTCTGCATCAAGCTTTGCCTTAAGATCCGCTGTGAGTTGATCAATCGGTTTATCGGTATCTATACCGATAACAACGGACTGGAAGTCAAGCTGAAGCCATGAACCTTCCTGAAGGTCAAGACCAAACTGGAGATTGGTTTTAAACTGGCCGTCCTCAAAATGTGGGCCTATTGAGATTATGGCAAGTACAAGAATTACCAGATAGAGGGCAACTCTCCAGTCTGAAACAATCTCTTTTAAATCAGCGATATTCACGACCCTCTCTCCTTGTAACATACCACTTTAAAATACCAGCATTTGTAAGCCAGGTGTTCATGATATCGAATAAAAGCCCTATAATAAGAACCATGGATATCTCATAGATAACCTGTACCTGCCCTAAATAGGTAACAAGGCACATCCCGATTATCGCCGAGAGAGTTGCAGTGGTCATAATAATTCCGGTACGAAATGCACCTTCAATCTTTTCCTCAAACTTGCCCTGCCTCTTAAGCACCCGCATTGTCAACAGGATGTCACTGTCTACAGAATAACCGATAAGCATCAGAAGTGCTGCAGTTGTCGGAAGGTTAAGAGTAAGTCCGAAAACGTTCATAGCGGCAGCTGTCATTGCCATGTCAGCAATTGCAGACAGAACAACCGCTACTGACGGGACAAACGTCCTGAACGCAATGAACACAACTATAGACATTCCAATAAAGGAGAATATTAGTGCATAAATTGCCTGTTCCTGAAGTGTTTTACCAAAAGATTCCCCTATCTGGTCTACTTTGGCATCAGGGTAACGCTGCGATATCAGCGCGGAGAGTTCCTGTAACTTAGCATCGTTCATTGCTGCAAATTTTATGTATTTGCCGTTATTCACACCTTCACCTATGCTGTCAAGTGGGAAACCACTGAAATAGGTTCTTATCTGGTCCGCGGAATCCCCGGTAAAGAGCGTGACTGCAGTACCTCCTGAAAAGTCAATACCAGGAGTAACCGGCAGACCGGTGTGTGCCGTATTCACACCCAAAGAGATGATGGCGATGACAAATATCACAATCGGGACCGCCATCATCTTTATGGGAGAATATCGGCTGATGTCGTATCTGAATGGTCCCATGCCAATATTATCGGTCTGGAAAGGATATATAGATGTGATATCCAGTTGTAGTCAAAGAAAATCCTTTAAGCGTGAGTCAGTCTAACCTATTCGGGATGTACCAGAGCGGGAAGAATAAGGGAAAAGATCATGAGATCTCAATAAGTCCAGAGGTAATCTCGTATATCTCAAAAAGAGGATGCGACTTTCGGATCTCAACTTCATGCTTCGGGCCGGTGCTTCATCCCGTTAAAGTAAAACCTCCAAAAGGTACCGATGTCAGAATAAGGGCAGGAGATTATCTTATATTCGTCTCACGCCATCAGGCTCCATATCTCTTTGATATCTCGATGGACCTCCTTATGCGGTATGAGCGGTCTGCTGCCGATGAGCTTGTATGACAATAATCGAACTTGACCATACCGCAGATATAAGGTTCCGGATAACAGCCGTAAATATTCATGATCTTTTCAAAGAGTCTGCTAAAGCTCTTATGTGTGTGATGTATTCAGGTCAAGCAGGTTCTCAAATCTCTAGAAAATTTTCCATTAAGGCAGAAAACCTTCATGAACTCCTATCCATGTTCCTTTCTGAGATTCTCTACCTGTCAGATGCTGAAAATATTGTTTTTTCCGGTTTTGATATCTCTATAGATGACACATATACCACTCTTTCTGCAGACCTTTCAGGTGATCCTTTTATCAGGAAGAATCATGGTGGAGGAAGTGAGGTCAAAGGGATTTCACTCTATGGACTGGAGATCAAAGATAAAGATGGAATGTATATAGTAGATCTGCTGTTTGACGTATGACAGAACATTCTTTGGAATCATTGATAAAAAGGAGTGAACTTGAATGGGAAGTTCCCATAGGATATATCCCGGGTATGCGGGTGCCAGGGACGATATTTCTTTCTGAAAGCCTGAAAAAAACTCTTGAACCTGGAGCAGTTGAACAAGTGGCCAATGTCGCTACCCTGCCAGGTATAGTTCGCAGAGCTTACGCAATGCCGGATATTCACTGGGGGTACGGGTTTCCTATAGGGGGTGTTGCGGCTTTTGACGAGGAGGAGGGGATAATCTCTCCTGGTGGGGTTGGTTTTGACATCAATTGCGGAGTCAGACTTCTTAAGACGCCCCTCACTGAAAGTGATATCAGTTCAAAAAAACGCAACCTCATTGAGACTTTATACAAAACTGTTCCAACCGGAGTGGGGTCAAGGAGCGATATCAGGATAAGCCGCCCTGAACTTGAACAGATGATGTTAACCGGAGCTAAATGGGCAGTCAAGCAGGGATACGGCCTCTCATCTGATATCATAAATTGTGAGGCAGAGGGAGCCATGCCTGATGCCGACCCTGGGGCAGTGTCAGATAAAGCACGTTCCCGTGGATTGCCACAAGGTGGAACTCTTGGTTCAGGAAACCATTTCCTTGAAGTACAGGTTGTGAAACAGATTTATGACCCGGTGATAGCGAATACGTTTGGAGTAAAGGAAGGAGATATATGTGTCATGATTCACTGTGGTTCACGTGGACTTGGTCACCAGGTCTGTACAGATAATATTGCTTCCCTTTCTGCAGCAGCGAAAAAATACAAAATATCACTTTCTGACCGCCAGCTTGCATGCGCTCCTGTCCATTCAAAAGAAGGTGAGTTATATTATAGTGCAATGGCTGCATCTGCAAATTATGCATGGGCAAACCGGCAGATAATAATGCATAAAACACGCGAAGTCTTCACAAAACTCTTTCAGACTGAATATGATGATATGCACCTTGTATATGATGTAGCACATAATGTTGCAAAAAGAGAGATACATGACCTAAACGGACATCCCGCTCCTCTTTGTGTTCACCGGAAAGGTGCAACACGTGCTTTCGGGCCTCACTCAACCGATCTCCCTTCTCACTATATGGAATCCGGTCAGCCTGTGATTATTCCAGGGAGCATGGGGACATCATCTTTCCTTCTTCATGGAACAAAGAAGGCAATGGACCTCACTTTCGGGAGTACATGTCATGGTGCAGGAAGAGTTTCAAGCAGGTCAAAAGCAAAAAAAACAGTGTCTGGAAAAGAAGTGAAGGAAGAATTATTAAGGGCCGGAATTATTGTCAAGGCTCCAAACGATGCATCTATTGCCGAAGAGTCACCCCATGTCTATAAATCAAGCACTGAGGTCGTAAGAGTTGTTCATGAGCTTGGGATCTCAAGACTCGTTGCACGCCTTGAACCACTCGCGGTGATCAAGGGATGAATGACTCTGCCGGAGTTGCATGGGATTCTCCTCTGCTATTCTCACGATTTGTTGAAGAGTGCGGAATTCACGCTGAACCTGTTACACCTCAACTGCTTGCAGCCCCGTTTTTCAGGGGGAAATTTTCAACACTGATAATTCCAACTGGTTTTGCAAATCCAGAATATTCGAATCTGCTTCCAGCGTTACGGGCCTCAGAAGTCAGGATAAAACGGTTTTTAGAAGGGGGAGGCAGACTTCTTGTCTTTGGAGCGGCAATCAAAGGTAATTCCTATGACTGGCTACCTTTTTCCATATCTTATACTTATGAGTACGCCTGCTACGAACTGGAGGGAGAAGGGGAATATACTGACATGATTGAGGGATATGACAGGAAGTGTATCTCCTGCGATGGGTGGTTTCCTGAACACGAAGGTGTTACTGCGCTCCATTCTCACGAGCGGGCTGTACTTATAATAAAAAGGATAGGAGTGGGAATAGCGATAGTAACATCAATTCATGAATACCCTTCACGAACATTTATCAGGATGTTCTGCACATCACAGTGCGAAACTTTATTTTAGGATTGCACAAGGGAATTATGAGGAACTTCTGATGGATCATTTTATACTTGCACCCAATTCCAGTGTCAATGACCTTGAACCCATTGCTATGGCATTGCATGAACTTTTAAACCGGCTGCCTATTACTGCACGCTCCCGTGATTTACCTGGATTAAGGATAGAAGAAGGGAGGGTCGTTGACAGGGAATATTCAGGGCCGGTCCTTGAGGATGTAATCAGGGATAACAAAGTTATCAAAACCACTCCCGTTTCCGGGGCTTACAAAGGTGTTCCTGTCATTGTTGCACCGATAAGAGGGAGTGACGGGACTGCGATTGCTTCACTTGGAATCGTTGATATAACCGGAATTTTTGACCTTGCAACACTTATGGAGCACCAGTCTGCAATACTAAAGCAGGTTTGTGGAAAAGACCCCTGTCCCCTGCCGAGTGAACAAATAAGCGCAAAAAGGTAATATTATGTATACTGCTGCATTCAGAGTGCTTGAGATCCTGAGTTCTTCAAAGGAGCCGGTAACCGGAGATGATATTAGCCTGAAACTTTCTATCTCCCGCTCTGCAGTCTGGAAGCACATCCAGAAACTGACAGAGATCGGATATGAAATTTCGACGTCACATGAGGGTTATCTGCTCAAGCAGAGGACTGATATTCACCTGCCATATGAGGTCCATAAAAAGCTGAGGACCGGTTTTATTGGCAGACAGATGCGTTACTTTGAGAAGACTCCCTCAACAATCTCCACAGCTAAAGAAATTCTGCAAAACGAAAATGTTGAAAGAATTCATGGAATGGTTGTGATTGCTGAAGAGCAGACCGGTGGTATGGGCCGGCTTGGGAGGTCATGGTTATCGCCGTCAGGAGGGATATGGGTAACTATTGTCCTCAACCCGGCAATTCCGGTCGAAAGATTATTCATGGTAACAATGGCGGGTGCAATTGCTGTAGCACGCTCTATACGCCGTGAATATGATTTAGGAGCTCTGATAAAATGGCCAAATGACATCTTTATCGGAGACAAGAAAGTAGCCGGCCTTCTCCTGGAAATAGGAGCGGATGAAGGTGTTGTCAATTATTGCCTGCTTGGAATAGGAATTGATGTAAATATTCCCGTAAACAAACTCGAAGAGGTTCTTATTGACGGTGTTACATCAATAAGCTCGGAACTTGAGCATGACGTAGACAGGGCTGCTCTTCTTGCACGTGTTTTAAAGGAATTCGAAAGCCGGTACCTGCTCCTTGAAGAGGAAGAGTATGATGCTATTATACGCGAATGGAAGAGCCTTTCATGTACACTTGATCACAGAGTTAAAATTCTCACATTAAAAAACACCTTCGAAGGGGATGCATTTGATATTGACGAATCAGGGGCATTAATGATTAGAAAGGACAATGGAAGGGTAGAACATGTAATCTCCGGAGATTGCCTTAATACATAGGGTCCAGTGATGTTTGGAGACAGAGAAAGGGCAACCCTTGTTACAATGACCGCTACCTTCGTTGGTCTGCTTGCAATTGGGGGTTTTCTGGCAGTTCCATTCTTCCCTGTACCTATTACCCTTCAGACGCTCTTTGTCCTTCTCACCGGAGTTGTGATGGGACGATATGCAGTGATTCCACCTTTTCTCTACCTTGTGTTTGGAATAATGGGCCTTCCTGTTTTTCATAACGGGACTGCCGGGATAGGTATTGTACTAGGACCGACCGGGGGTTACCTGGTAGGTTTTATCCCGGCTGCTGCTATTGTTGGTATTATCTACGAGAAAGGGAAGTTATGGCTTCGGATACCCGGGATTGTTCTTGGAACAATTACTATCTATGGATTTGGTGTTTCATGGCTTATGTTGTCAGCAAATCTTGACCTTGTCAAATCGCTTCTTGTAGGTGTCATCCCTTTTATTCCAGGTGATATACTTAAGGGTATTGCAGCGTACCTGATAGCCGATAAAATTCACCCTGAAAACAAGAATAGCACAGTATAAACCTTAATGATTTATTGTAACTCGGTCTCTGAAGGAATCATTAAAATCCCTTCACTTTCTATCCCGGAAGGTTTTACTGCAGTTGTTGGGAATAATGGGTGCGGAAAGACAACTCTTCTCGAGCTTATTGCCGGAATAAGGGTCCCGGGCCAGGGTAGTATAGTTATTGACGGAGTTAGCCCCAGATCCCTTGATGTTGGCTGGATGGATGAAACACCTGATGATAATATTCTATTCTTCTCTGTCTTTGACGAAATTGCATCCCCACTTGTCTTTAAGAATGTTCCCTGTGAAGAGATCCGTTTAAAGGTTTTGTCCATAGCCGGAAAACTCTCATTGCAACATCTTCTCAACCGGGATACCAGTACCTTGTCAGGTGGTGAGAAGGTCCTTGTAGCAATTGCAGCTATTCTTGTTACAGGCCCGGATCTTGTGGTCCTTGATGAATTCGATTCATCCCTTGACAAAGAGACGGTCTTAAACGTAGTTGAAGTATTGGTTTACAAAAGACCAAAGTATCTCATTATCTGTACACATTCAAAGGAACTCGCAAAAAAAGCTGATTTTGTTATCCAGATTGAAGGGGGATTATTAAAAAGATATGGAACTCCTGAAGAGGTTTTAGAGATCTGATGAGTTATAATTATCTGCAAATCAAAATGAGGTGGTATCCCTGGAACTAAATTGCGAAAATGTCTTATATTCCAGGGAAAATTTCAGACTGGTGGCAGATTGTCGTTTCAATAACGGGTTATATATCATTACTGGAAAAATAGGAAGTGGAAAGAGCACTTTTGCAAAACTTTTATCTGGATACATTTCTCCTGATAATGGAGCAATAAAGAAGGATGGAATCTCATCCACTATGCTCTCCCTCCAGTTTCCTGAATTCCATTTTACTGAAAGTACTCCGGAAGAGGAGGTCAGTACCTGGGGTATTTCAGATCCTTATATCCTGGAAAAAGCCGGGCTTGTAGATAAATCCCGATGTTATCTCCACTCTTTGTCACGTGGAGAGCAGAAAAGACTTCAGATTTATCTTACGATTGCAGTCCGTTCGGATCTCCTTATACTTGATGAACCATTTTCCACTCTTGACAGACAGGAAATTGAAAAAATTTCTGCAATTCTTTCCGTTCGTGAGGGTATTACAATACTATTTTGTCACACCTGCCCTGATACATTAAAAAATGCCGCATTCTGGAATATTGATAAAGGAGTAATTAAAAAAGCTGGAATTATTCCGAAAGTTGAGGAAATAAACCATTCACAGAACGTTCAGGAAAAAACAAGTAACAAATCTCATCCCGGCATTTATGAAGGATTTTTTAAAATTGATGACCTCCGTCTCGGGATAGTGGCCTCACTCCTTCTTTCTGCGGCAGCATATCTCTCTTTATCAGGAGCAGCTGCAGCATTAATCTGGTGGTTTATAATGGGTGGGCCTAAGGCTATTTTTAAAAAAGGACGTGAAATATTTTCTTTGCTGCTTCTCCTAATCATCATTTCGTGCCTGATGGCTTTTACCTCTGCTGACTGGTTTTCGTATCTTGTGCGTACTTCAACCGTAATAATCATAGCAATTAGCCTTTTTTCGGAAGTAAAACCTAATGAATTCAGGCTGGCCATAGGTTCCATGATAAGGTGCAGGTTCGGTTTTGAACTAGGTATTGTCGCGGAATTGATGCATCAGTCACTTATCAGACTAAATTCTGACTGGGCTGACACAATGTTTGCTCTTTTCTTGAAAGGGAGAAAAAAAGGAGTAAAATTACTAATCCCGGCAGTGGTGACGATAATTGTCCGTGCCATGCGAAGGGCTCATACCCAGGCGGTCCTGCTTGCAATCAGGGGCTATAAGGGAGAGGGCACAGTCTGTCCTCAACCTCCCCCTCCCACAAGGGACATTATTGCAGTAAGTGCCGCAGTTATACCACTGATATTAGCAATTATTAAACCAGGAGCAGGATTCATTATTTAAAAACAGGTATTATCAAAATGGTAAACCATTTTCATTATTTACTTTTTTATATTCCGCGAGCAATGCTCTCCCGTATTCATCAGTTATTTTTGTAGGAACATAATTGAACTGTTTGACTCTTTTAAGAATCTCTTCAGTAAGGACAGAATCGTTTTCGGTCTTAAGAGTTTTAACTTCCTCAAAGATCCAGTCAAGATTTTCAATTCCTGTATCTTTCCCATTGATGAGGACACGTTTTGTTTTTATCTTATCAGGCGGAATACCACCACAGATAGAACAATAGTAGCCTTCCTCGTCATTTCCTCCCATTAAATCACTCCTTAATCATTATTAGTGACATTTTAAATTTGGTTATTGCAGAGAGAGCATGCGGGATATTTGCTGGAAAAATTATTGAATCGCCCTCATTCATCTGGAAGGTCCCGCCTGCGATCCAGACCTCACATTCTCCATCAAGAATCGTGACTAAAGCATCAAACGGTGCCGTGTGTTCAGACAGCCCTTCACTCTCATCAAAACAGAAGATCGTGACGCTACCATTCTTCCGGCTTATTATCATCCTGCTTGCTACTGTTCCACCCTGATATTGGACAAGCTCTTTTAACCTGATAATTTTCCCTTTTAATTCGTCTCGCATCTTATCAGATTTTTCCATCTTATCTAGACTAAATTCCGCCATTAGGTTTTATATCCCTTAAATATTAATGAAATCAACCTGAGTTCCGCTTTTTTTCGCACCACTGCTAGTAAGTGCATAAGTGAAAAGTTTTGTAAGTTCTGTAAGCCGTTCGTTAATCCTACCTGGGAATACTGAATTAAGATACTCAATGGTATCATATTGTGTATGTCTTGATACTCCGTCTTCACCAAGAGAAGTGTCAAACTGTGTTAAACCATCCATATCTCCGAGGTTCCAGTCTGTTGCTTCAAGAAATGCAAATGGAATGCCTGCTTCCTGGAATGGAGTATAATCGGCACAGTCACAGGGTGTTCCATCCGGGTCATCAAGATCTTTAGCTGTCTTTGTCTCTATTGTTATCCCTTCTTCTTTTGCAGTATTCACTATCAGGTCCCTGACGTAGATTCCCTTATCCCCATATAGATACAGATTGTCCCCGGCCACGAGGCTGTCAAGATTGATCATGCCAATTGTCTTTTTTATAGCTGATGCGTTCATCGAATCGACAAACGAATGTGAACCATTCAGATCTTCCTCCTCAGAGCCAAAGGCTATAAAACGGATAGTGTATGGTGTCTCTTTATCTTTCAGTTGTTGTGCAATTTCGAGAAGTATTCCAACGGATGCAGCATTATCGTCTGCCCCCTTTCCCGGACCTGTTGAGTCATAATGTGCACCTATAATTATTTCATCCGATGATTTCCCGGGCTTCACGGCAATTATATTCTGGGAATTCAGATTCTCATCGTCTTCTGTCGTTAAACCAAACGGCTGAACGCGAACGGTATATCCTGCTTTTTCAAACTCGGACTTAATGTATTCGGTTGCCTTCCTTTCTCCGTCTGAACCGACAATGCGTGAGCCAATTATATCAGCGAGTGCATCAAGGTGTTCGTTAGCAATTACCCCAAATGTGGGTTCAACAATTGTAGGAGAATTCTTCTTTTTAATTGTCTGGGAAGCTTTTACTGTTGGTGTTTTTGATGATCCTGAGTTTCGTGTCCTCGTTACATTAACTGTGACATGAAAGGGAGGAGTAACCACAGGTGAAGTTATTACGGATGTTTTAGACAGTGTATGAACAATTGTGACACTTTTTGTCAGGGCATTGTTTAACGATTTAAACTGGAGATCCTGTGTGGCTGAAACCGTACATATAGTTCCTGATAATATTACAGTGAATAACAGAAAAGTACAAATCAGTGCTATTTTATTTTGGATATTCATATGGATAATTATTGCCTGTTCCCTGCATTAATACGATTGGGTTGTAAACGCAAAAAAAAATTTAAGTCAACCAGTTCCTGAAAACCTATTTAAATCGTTGCATACGCTTCTTTTGGTATTTGGATTACAAACCTCGCGCCAAGACCCGGTTTACCGTTTTCGTGAATATTCATTCCTGTTATAGCAAGCACTTCACGCGAGAGGAAAAGACCATAACCCGTATTTTTTCCAAAACCCTTTTCAAATATTCGTAATTTCAGATCTGCTGGAATTCCGACACCATCATCACTCCAGATGATTTCAAGAGTATTTTTTTCTTCCCTGCATGACACAGTTATATTTGTTATATGCCCTCCATATCTTACACTATTATCATATAGGTTCATAAAAACCTGTAGAAAAAGTGGGTCTGCAAAAATACGGACTGAACCACACTCATAATTAACATTAACCTTTGAGTGCGGGTTAGATGATTGGACAAGTTCAATAATCTGATCTAATCTATGCCAGACCGGTGCTTGAACGCCAAGATCCTGATACATCTTGGTAAACGATATCTGGTTCCTTGCCCTTTTAACAAGAAATATCTCTTTATTCAGATAATCAAGCATTTTTGGTTCGTTTGTTTCATCTTTATGAAGTTCCAGATATCCTTCAAGGGAGGTGAGGGTGTTAAGGAGATCATGGCGGGTTATGCTGGATAGGAGGTTAAGTTTTCGGTTTGTCTCTTTAAGTGCGATTTCAGCTTTCTTCTTTTCAGTTATATCGCGTCCAACTGACTGAAACTCGATAATTTCTCCATTTTCATTAAAGATAGCCCTGTCACTCCATTCCTGCCATCTGACCTCACCATTATCCATTAAAATACGGTGATTAATTGAATGAACTGGTGAATTAACGGTAAATAATGAGAAGTGCTTTTTCATACTTCCCTTTTCTTCATCAGGGATATCAGGTATAAATTTTTTGCCTATGATTTCGTCTTTACTTTTATTGAAATACCGGCAATAAGCGTCATTAACAAAGGCATGAATCCCGTGTGGACTAAATCTGCAAATGAACTCGGTCTGGTCTTCGACTACTGCACGGTACCTCGATTCACTTTCAATTAAAGCTGACCTGCTTTTAATCAGCTCTTTTGTCTGAATTTCAAGTTCTTTTTTTTGCTCTTCCAATTTCAGGTTCTGGTAGAGAAGTGTTGATTCGGTAGACCGGAGCTCTTCAATTACTGCCGCCATCTGTTCATTTGTGGTGAGTAACTGACTTTCTGCCTTTTTCTGTTCAGTTACATCCTTAAAACTCCAGACTCTACCGACAATTGAATATCCGATTATCTGAGGCTGAGAAAAACGTTCAAAGACTCTCCCATCCTTAAACCTGATTAGATCAAAACTTGTCATCGATGGATTATCATAAAGAAAATTTACTTTGTCAATAAATGAATGCGGTTCCTCAAGCTGGTCCATTACAATCTGAAGGAGCTCGTTATCACTTTTCCCTTCCAGGTTTTCATCCGTAATATGCCACATATCAAGAAATTTTTTATTATTATTCTCTATTTTTCCGTAAAGATCTACAGCCAGGATCCCGTCGTGCGATGATTCAAGTGTGGCACTTAATAACGAGATAATTCTTTTATTTTCAGATTCAATTCTTTTACGCTCAATTGCCTGACGAATTTTGCATGATAGTTCAAGAAACTGTGCTCTGGGTTGTCCTCCTTTCTGAATGTAAAAGTCAGCACCATTATTCAGGGCTTCAATTGCTACTTCTTCTCTTCCATGGCCTGTGAATATGATAAAAGGAATAGTGTTTCCAGAATTACGGACATATTTCAAAAATTCTATCCCGTTCATACCCGGCATTTCATAATCCGATAGAATAGCTTCATAATTATTAGACTTGAGTTTTTCTATCCCCTCTTTTGCTGATTTTGACGTATCAATCTGAAATTCATTATTTTGCTCCAGGTAAGCCTTCGCTACATCCAGTAAAAATGTTTCATCGTCAACGTAAAGGATTGAAATCATTTCATCACAGTGAGATTAATCCCAGATCTTTAAGAGCCTTAAAAATTTATTGAAGGGTATGAGGATATAGTTATCGGAATATACAGGCAAGTACCAATCTATTATTTTTCATCTCTTTTTCTATCATTGTCTGATATTCATGAATTAATATTTGTTTAGTTTCACAACATATTAATATGTGAAACATAAAGAATCATATTGCTACCGTGTCTGTCAATTATACTTTTGTATTCTGGAACTTTCCGGATAATATCACATTTTAAGAGGTCAGGTTTAAATGACAATAAAAAATTCATCCAGTACATTAATTGAAGAGGATTCTCATTATCTACGTTCTATTATTGAGCAAATGCCAGTTTCTATGCACATAATTGCAAATGGCAAAATTATTGATTGTAATTCTGCAAGCCTTCAACTATTTCGCTGTAGAACCCGTGAGGAATTTATTGGGCAGGAACCAGGACTTTTCTCACCGCCATTGCAAATGGATGGTCGTTCATCATTGGAATCTTCAATTGAATATATGAAAAAAGCCCTGAAGAATGGTGTGCAAGTCTTTGAATGGGTTCACAAACGAAAAAACGGGGATGAATTTCCAGCCCTGGTAACACTCACTGCTGCAAAACATGAAAATCTTGAATATCTTGTAACAACCGTTGAAGACCTTACAGAGAAAAAAGCCAAAGAAGCAAATAATGCTCTAAAATTTAAAAATCTGGAGCGTGGAATTTATGAAAATCCAATTCCAATGGTTCTTCTGAATAAAGACCTCACAATGAATGATTTTAATCCTGCATTCACTCAATTGACAGGATTGGAAATTAAGTTGAATAAGGAATTTTCAATTAAAGATGTTAATATCGAGAAAGTTGAGGGTTCATATATAGAAGACTGCATCAGGTCAAAGCAGCGGGCTGTTGCAAAAGTTATAGCAAATCTTTCTACTGGGAGAAAAAAACTGGAACAATACTCAATACCATACCTTGATAGTGAAGGTAATGTAGAGAATATTCTGGTTTTATATATTGACCTTACATCTGTTGAAGCGGAAAAAGACCGATCACTTCAGATGATCCTTAATAATCCAGTCCCCTTTCTTGTCTATAATAAAGATTTACGGATTACAGAAGTTAACCAGGCATTTGCAGACCTTTCAGGTTACACTCTCCAGCAGTTAAAATCTATGAGCCTGAAAGACCTGAAAGTAATCAGCCTCAAAGGAAGTTCAGCCAAAGATGCCTTTTTTACTAAAAAACGTGGTAATGCAGAAGTTATCGCAGAATTTCCATCAGGGACAAAAACCTTGATGACCTCATACATTCCTCTCCTTGATGAAAATGACGAGGTTCGTGACTCTCTTGAGTGTGTAATTGACGTTACAGATGAGCGAAATAAAACTAACGAAATGAAGACAATAATCGAAGAGAATCCCATCCCTCTCCTTTTTATTGATAAAGATATGAAACTTACCGGAACAAACAATGCATTTCTCGAATTATGTGGGCACAGCCGAAGCGAAATTCTTTCAATGCATTTTACTGATTTTAAAGTCATCGAAAGAAATGGAGACTTGGCACACGACGCATTTGCAAAAAAGAACAAAGGCAGTGGGAATCTCAAGGTTATTTTCCCTTCAGGTGAAAAGTTCCTTGAATTTTCATTTATTCCTCTTTTCGACAACAATGGAGAGGTTACTGAAGTGCTGGAGTGCCTTATTGATCTAACCGAAAAACATGTTCTTGAGAAACAGATGGAAGCAAGTATTAATGATCTTACAATAAGCCTCAGAGCCCTTGCTAATGGCGACCTCACTGTGCATGCAACAATATTGCCAAATGATCCTCTCACTTCTCTTAAAGAGGATCATAACAAGACACTCAAACAACTAAGCACCGTTATGTCTACAATTGCCGACCAGTCCTTAAAGCTTGGCCGGATGATTGATAACATAGGCAAAGGTTCGGCGGATATTGCAAAAGCATCACATGATATAGCAATAACATCACAACAGACTACAGATAGCATAAGAAAGAGGCTTACTCAGCTTGAGGATGTGACACAACAGGTTGAAAGTCTCTCTGCTTCGATTGAAGAGATAACAAGTACTGCCGAAGAACTTCAGGAACTCTCCAGAATGATGGCTGATGGAGGGATTACAGCTGTCGGCCTCGGTAATGAGGCAAATGACAGAATGAAAGTTGTTGAGCAGATATCAGGAAAAGCGGTTTCTGAAATTAATCATCTCAATAATGAGATGAAAGAGATAGGAAAGATAGTGAAGCTGATTACAGATATCGCTAACCAGACAAACCTGCTTGCACTAAATGCTGCTATTGAGGCAGCACGAGCAGGCGAACATGGCAGAGGTTTTGCTGTCGTAGCCGGGGAAGTTAAAAATCTGGCCGGTGAATCAAAAAATGCTACAAAGAATATCGAAGGAGTTATAGAGGCTATTGTTGTATCCAGCAGCACTACCGCCCAGTCAATCGAGCAGGCATACCATGAGATAATGGAAGGGATTTCCAGTGTTACAAAGACAATCGAGGCCCTTAGGAAGATGGTAAATGATCTCAATTCAGCAGTGACAAGCATTAATGACATAACAAAAGCAACAGAGGATCAGGCCCGTGCCACGACTCGCGTAACAAAAGAAATCGATAATGTCAGATTAGAGTTTAAGTCTGACGAACGGCGAATGGCAGATTTAGCAGCTCTTGCTGAGGAGGGAAATGCCTCAACAGAAGAAATCGCGGGAGCTACTCATGAAATGAAGGAAATGGCCGGACACCTGGCAGAAATGGTAAAAAGTTTCAGGCTTCAGTCATAATTAATTTTGTAAAAAAATAATTTATGTCTCAATTCAGGGGTGACCATTATTATAATGCCCTTGTATTTCTGCGTCCGTTAGTACATATTCGTACGTATGAAGGCTGCTACCCATAACACCATTGAATTTTCGGACATTTGATTCACCATTGAATGTTATCCCTCCTGGACTTCCAACCTGGTACTTGTTAGGTGATGACCGAAGGCCGCTTGCATCACTGGTCGCCCCGTTTTCCATGATTCCGTTAACATATATTTTATGCCTGTTACCCGGATCTGTCTGGTTGTATACCCCTGCTATGTAATACCAGATATCCTTCTTTGGACTTGTCGTTGAATAGATCCAGGTCCCGCTACCTCCTCCATTAACCGATGTTGCGATGGCAAACTCAAAAAGGGAGTTTGTCATGTCATGTTGAAGATGATAACGACGGTTACTGTCACTGTCACCATCAACTACTATTGTAGCCCACATCTCATTATTATTGGAAGCTGTGGGGTTCTGGTTCCACTTTACCCAGGTTTCGACCGTAAACCCGGGATAGTGAATGGGAGCTGGAGTCATTGTTGTAGTAACAGTTGGATTTGGATTCAACTGGCCGTTAATTGTCACGCTTTGTGTTACAAGCAGGATGTGAGTATTTGCGTCAATGATATTTACCGTATATTTCCCACCCATAAGAGATTCAGATTTTTGAAGTGGTGTTGAAGAGATACCATAATATGATGGGGTTCCAGCCTTTTTTGAAATATAAATGAATTGTCCTGGGGAAAAAGATTTGAGATCAGTTGAAGGAATAGCATTTGCGAAAGATCCATCCGGGAGGAGTAGGGTTATATTCGCGAGAGTTCCTTTGCCACCCGCCTGGAGTGAGAGAACATCGCCATTATGATGGAATAGTTCAATTGACTGGTTATTTGGGTCTCCGCCAATATCATATGCTGATATATTAACTTTAAGATATGGGGTGCGGGAGAGAAGACCACCTGCCCAGCCAAACCACATGGCTGAAACAATCGTTGCAATGGCTATGAGAAGGATAATTATTAGTAAAACACCAATGATTTCACTGATACTATTATCAGCAGCTATATGGCAGGAATGTGTTTCATCCATTATAAAGGGTAATTTGTAATCAAATTACTATTATTCTTTTGGGTATATTGTTCATGCCAGATTTTTTACAATGAATTTACATATCATCTGGTTCTCAATAATAATCTTCATCGTATCAAAAGGAGAAAATTAATTAATATCTATGCAGCAGGTCCCGGTACTCCTTGTCCATGGGTGGAAGAGCCATCCAGGTATATGGAAACCACTTATCGTGAAGCTTGAAGAGAAAAATATTCCATACTGGAATTTTGATTATTCCCACCTTCATAATGCCCCTGTAAGAACAGTTGTGACTCATCTTCAGGACTATCTGAAAAACGTGAGGGAAAGAACAGGATATACTGGTGCAATTGATTGTGTCAGTCATTCAATGGGGGCTTATGTTAGCAGATATTTCCTAGAGGTAGTTGACTGTGTTGAAAAAAAGGAGAATTTTCGACAGCTTATTGGAATAGCACCCCCTAACCGTGGTTCATGTATGGCGGAAATTTTCTATGATAAGAAACATGGACCTGAAATAATTAAGGAGTTGGAAGGAATTTTTGTTCCAAGGTCTTACAATCCAGAGAAGGATCAGGCGACAATGAGTTTAAGGTTTACAAGTCAGTCAACGCAAGAATTAAAAACCGCAGGGTTACGCAGAGGTGTCACGTACCGGAGTATTGTCTCTTTTAACAGGACCGAGACCCCGGAATTTTTTCCATATTTTGATGGGAAGACCTGGGTCCGGTGCCTGGACGGTCGATGGGTACAGACATGTTTTGGAGACGGAGTCATACCTCATCATGACTCATATCTTCCTGGTACTGGTTTTGATATTGTCCCTGACAAACCCAAATGGAACGGAATTGAACCTGTGCAGTATTGCCATATCAGGCTTCCTAAAAATCCTGAAGTCATAGACCTGGTTGTCTCATATTTAAGTATGCCTGATATTCCCTGTAAATTGAAGTGGCCTGTTGTTGATCCTTGAAAACCTACCGTAATGCTTATTCCATATAGTATCATTAGATATAGAAAAGAAGGTAAATAGTGCTTACAAATCCAATATCCCTTCAAATAGAAGTTTATATTGACCATGCCATCTGTAAAGTATGCGGGACATGCATAGACCTCTGTTCCATGGGTGTTTTTGTCTGGGATAATGGCAGGGTTTACCCGCATAAAAGTGATATATGCATCGGCTGTTTCAAATGCAGTGATTTCTGCCCTTTTAATGCAATATTTCCAAGGTGGGTTTTAAGGGCCTGATATACTGAATCATATTTTTTTAGAGAATTTCTCATCCGTTTTCCATTATTGCTTGACCATACTTAAATAATAATAGGCAAATATTTAAGTAAAATTTTTTTCACATTGAGATAATTATTTATCCTGGTCCTTTCTATTCACATGTCGTGAAAGTCCTATGGCAAGAACTAACTCACTTCTTTTAATGGCGATTGTTTTTATTGGTATTGTAATTTTGATCTCTCTAACTTCAATTCAAGTATCTGGTAAAGGTCCCAGGATTGAAGCGGATGTTGCACAGATAAACTATCAGCTTGATTCAATTGTCTCAACAACACAAGGAGTTAATATTGCAAAAACAGTACCGGCAAAGACTGTTACAAAGGAAGTAACATTAACCCGTCCTACTGACCCATGTGCCCCGGCATGGACAATAATTGGAGAAGAGATTGGAAATTCCCGGACAATTCTTGTTGACCTGTCGCATGGTGAACGCATAAGAATTGATAATGCCACATCCTCTTATCTCAACTTTACAAAGAACCCAAGGGTTTTTGACTGGCAGGCATGGGCAGAAGATATGAGGGCACATGGTTACACCGTAAAACTCATTCGTACAAGGCCCATAACAGAGACAACTCTTCTGAACTCAGATCTCCTTATTATTGCAGAGCCTGATTCAGATGCAAGCGGTCCCCTGTACTTCACTAAGGATGAAGCAGCAGTTATCGGAAATTACGTGAGGCGTGGTAACGGGCTTCTTCTTATGGGGCAGCAGTTTATGGGAGGGGAAACAGTTCAGCAGTACATTTCAGACTATAAAGGGACCTATGTATATGATATAATCCTGAATACACTGTTATCTGATCTTAACCTTCCGATGAGGTTCACAAACGGCAAAACCGGATCTGATCCACATGACCTGATGGTATCAACTGATGCCGCAACAATGGTCCAGGGTTCAATTGCTGATATATGGATAGGTACCGGAACCATTTTCACATCTCCCTCAATACATTTTGCAGCCTTCCATGCAAACTCTATCATACCTAATGGTGCATCAGAAATTGCAAAAGGAGACAAAAATGTCTATACCACTCCAAAAAATCTAAAATTTAGTCCGGTCTTAAAACCTAAAGGAAGCATGCCAGTCCTTATTGCCGCATCCTCTCTTGAATGCGGATATGTCATTATATATGGTGACCCTTCTTCCTGGCAGACCCGAAATTATAAAGGTGAAATATTTAGAAATTCACTTTACCAGGAGCAGGTTGTTGCACATGAAATAATTAAAGCCCTGACAGATCTCCGTCAAATCTGCGGATATACAGTCCCGGCTGGATGTCTTGCCGTAAATAACACGACTCAGGTTAATGTAACTCCTTCAGTAACCACGCCACGTGTAACAAGGGTGACCCCTATAACAACCCGGCCTGGATGCGAAGATTGTCTTAGCCAGTGCAGGAGGATAATCAATCCCGCTGAAAGGCCTATTTGTTTTGCATCGTGTTCCCGAACCTACGGGGAAGAATGCACTTTTCAGACACAGCAAACTTGTCCCCCATGCATCACCCCATGTTCAAATCCGTCAACCGCAGCAGAATGCACAGCCTGTTTTGAACAGTATTGTAGTGAACCAGAAACACCGACCTGTACTACATGTGCAACAGACTGCAATTTTGACATGGATTGTATGCAACAAACATGTCCTAACTGCATTGGGACAATGACATGTAATACCTGTATAGGATATTGCCACAACGACCCTGAATGCATGCGAAGTATCTGTGCTGAATGTATTCAGGAAACAACTGATAATTGCGAGGATTGTCCTACAATATGTGCAGATGCCAGTGATATCTATGCATGTGAAAAGAACTGTGATAACGAGAACAGACTTAATGACTGTCCACAGGATAGCTGTGGTGACTGCTGGAATACCTGTTCCGGACTCGCTGACCCTTCCTTGCGTCAGGAGTGCAGAAGTATGTGTGAACTCGCAAATTCCTGCACGGATGAAACTTGTAACACCTGTCAATCTCGTTGTAATGACATTGTAAACCTTGACGAAAGAGCAGCTTGTAATGAGCTCTGCATCGAAGAAGTATGTCAGGAGAGGTTGATAAGTGCAGTATTAACTCCTGTACCGACAGGTGGAGTATCAGGAACTGCCACAGGGACTCGGTCCATTACAACCTATATTCCCGGAGTTCAGAACGGAGGGACTACTACACCGGTAGTTACTCTTCCGGTCATAACACTCCATACATTACCTGTATATGCCCCGGTATATACAAGTTCTTCCAAACCAACAGGTTCTTCTGGTGGATTAATAACCACTTTCTCATTTAAACCATTCTCGCCACAGATTAAACCAACAAAATAAAAAAGAATAAAATTTTTAGCTTATGAAAGTTTCAAATAATATAAGTTGATAATAACAGGAAAAAGGTGAAAGTTATGAAATCTATCAATTCTATGGGAATTATTGTTTGTATCGCTCTTTTACTGGTTCTGATATCTACATTTGCAGGTAACGCTGCATCAACACCCACTCCAACCCAGAGGTTCTCGGTCCTGACTGCAACTGTCCCCCCGGATACCCGGATAGCAATACAGACAGCAGTTGTCCAGACAACAGTGCAGGAAGTTACGAGAACCCGGACGGTCAACCCATGCACTCCCAGGTGGCAGGTAGTTGGAACTGATATAGAACACCAGAAGAGGATCTTAATCGACCTGACACATGAAGAAAGGATTAAGGTTGATGGTGTTACCTCATCTGTTGACCAAAAGAAAAACCCAAGGATCTTTGACTGGCAGGCCTGGGCAGATGATATACGAAGCCAGGGTTATACTATTAACCTCTTAACAGCAGGACCGATATCTGATACTTCACTTCTCAATTATGACCTGCTCATAATAGCAGAACCCGATAGTTTGGCCGGAGGGCCTGCATATTTCTCAAATGATGAGGTTCAGGCAATAGACAGGTTTGTTCATAGAGGAAACGGTCTCCTTCTGATGGGGCAACAATTCATGGGGGGACAGTCAAAAGAACAGTATATTGCGGATTACAAGGGCGGATATGTTTATGACCTTGTTGAAAACAAACTCATTTCTGACCTTGAACTGCCGATGCGTTTTGTCTCCGGAAAGACTAAGGGTGATTACCATGACCTGATGGTGACTGACAATCCATCTACGATGGTCGAGGGGGCAATGGCAGATATCTGGATCGGACCCGACTTATTAAGCCCGTCTGCAGGAACAAAATTTGCAGCATTCCATGCAAATTCAATTAATCCAAATGGTGCAGAAGAGATAGCGAGAGGTGACGACACGGTTTATACGACTCCAAAGAACACAAAGTTCAGTCCGGTTCTTAAGCCAAAGGGAAGCCATCCTGTTCTTATCGCATCAGTTCACCCGGATTGTGGAATTGTGGTAGTACATGGTGACCCGTCAGCCTGGCAGACTAAAAATTATAAAGGGGATATCTACCTTAATCCGCTTTATAACGAACAACCGGTTGCAAAAGCATTGATTGAAGCACTGACTAGTACAGGAAATGCCTGTGCGAACCAGGTCGCTTCTGACTGCGAACCCACAGACTCTGTAACAACGACAATAACACCACGTAATTGTGATGACTGCATAAGCCGGTGTAATAACCAGGTTTCAACCGACCAGGGTTATGAATGCAGGAAAGAATGCTCGGTACAATTCGAAACCTCATGTGGTCAGAGTTCAAGTTGTACCCCCTGCCAGAAGGTCTGTTCGGTATCAGGTACGACTGGAGAATGTAGTGATTGTGTGGCACAATATTGTGGAAACACTAATACCAATGATTATTGCACTAATTGTGCCAACACCTGCAATAACGATCCTACATGCATAAGGCAGAGTTGTCCAAATTGTGTTGGGATAGAATCCGGTTGCCAGAACTGCTCTATCGTCTGTAACGGTGTATCTAATCCACAGTCCTGTATAAGTCAATGCAAATATCAGAACCGTATAAACAATTGTGTTCAGATAAATTGCTCACAATGCTGGAATGGCTGCGAAGCAATTGATGACATTTCCACGAGACAGACCTGCTTCCAGTTCTGTGAAGAGGCCCTTGCGTGTAGTGAGGATGATTGTACCCAGTGTAAAGACCGGTGTAACAACCTGTTAAACATTGATGAACGGGCGGCCTGTAATAGTATGTGTGAAAAGGAGAGGTTTTGTCCCGGGGCGAGTGTAACTCCGACAAATTCCAGGATGATTATTAGAACCAACTCACCCAGAGCGTCTAACACTCCGACAAGTTCCGGGATAAGTATTAGGACTAACACACCAACGCCTACAACTACATATTCTACCTTTACTCTAGGAGTTATTGGAGAAACTCCAACCCCGACAAGTGGAACCATATACAACACATACATACCCGGAATCTACTACCCTACAACAAGTTCCAGTGGTCAGGGTTCTTTACCAACTTTGCCAGGTTATGGGAATAATAATTTGTGGGGTGGATTAGGCGGTAGCACTCCGACAAAGGATACTGGTGGTTCATCAGGCGGTGGGTTAATCATTACGCCCTATCCGCCAAAAGAGACCCCCGCTCCTACAAAGAAGTAATTTCTATACCTTCTTTTTTAAGATACAATACTTTTTTATAGTACCTCTTAATATTCACATATAGTGAAATGGAATGAAAAAGATTTATGCGATAATGGGGGCGATTATTATCCTTATTACGACAATATGGGTAATATCGGCTACAGTAGTTACAGCACCTGACACCGTATCCACACAGGGAATAAGCTCGATTGCTGATTCGGCTCCGACAGTTCCTTCTGTTCCGACTGGAGTAGGGATAGTACCAAGTCGTGGAATCGGCACGCAGACAACAAGGAACCCTTGTGGTCCTGTATGGAAAATTGTTGCCAACCGGACGGTAAGTGGAAAGAAAATTCTTGTTGACCTGTCACATGCTGAGAGGATATCAATTGACAAAGTCACCTCATCTTACCTGGATTTGAAAAAGAATCCCAGAATATTTGACTGGCAGGCATGGGCAGATGATATGCGGGGCCAGGGATACACGGTTGACCTGTTTACAGTAGGACCAATAACAGAGAGTTCACTTCTTAATTATGACCTCCTTATAATAGCACAGCCTGATACAACGTCAAAAGGTCCTGCATACTTCACAAGCGATGAAATGGCAGTCATCGGAAACTTTGTTCACCGCGGCAACGGACTCCTCCTGATGGGTCAACAGTTCATGGGAGGGCAGACTGAAAAAGAATACATTGCTGACTATACAGGGTCATATTCCTATGATCTGGTTCAGAATAAGCTTCTGAAGGGTCTTGGACTTCCTATGCAGTTCTATTCAGGAAAGAAAGGCAGTGATCCGTTTGACCTGATGGTAAGTGATGATAATACGACCCAGATTTACCGCTCAAATGCAGATATATGGATAACTTCATCTAATGTTCCACTGGGTCCTGCGGTAGAACTCGCAGTATTTCAATTTGGGGCATTTCATGCAAATTCAATTATCCCCAACGGTGCGTCAGAGATAGCAAAGGGTGACGAATCGGTCTATACGACACCAAAAAACTTGAAATATAGCCCGGTATTACAGCCGAAGGGAAGTCTCCCGGTACTTATGTCATCTGCAAACCTGGACTGTGGTCTTGTTGTAGCATATGGTGACCCTTCAGCCTGGCAGACAAGGTACTTATGGGGAGACGTATACACGAATTTCAGTGAACAACTCGTAGCAAAGTCTCTCATTAAAGCTCTTACAGGATCAAAAAACCTCTGTGAACCAGTGAATAACTCTGTTGCAGGATGTCCCGGATATACAGGAACCCCTACAAAAGGGACTTGTGATGAATGTCTGGGCCAGTGTAGTTCAAAATACACAACAATGGATCAGAGATATGCCTGGTCTCAGTGTCGTAACGATTGCAATCGATTATATCCAAATTGTGGGTCAACCGGAACACCAATACCAACACCTTCGAGAACTCCGTCAACCTGTGATGAATGTCTGGTCCAGTGTAGTGCTACGTATACAACAATGGACCAGCGTTATGCCTGGTCGCAGTGCCGTGATAATTGCAATAGCTGGTATACGGATTGCAATTCGGTAGTGACACAGACCAAGGTTAATACAGGTTCAGATAGAACCCCGGTAATTACATCTGCTGTAACTCCGATAGTTACATCTGTTGTAACTTCCCCTTCCCAGACAAGAGGAATTTATATCCCGACGACCTCATACAATTTCTTCACATTTAATATTCCAATAGAGACGCGAGCAGTTCAGACCGTGAGTACTGTATTTATTCGCCCTCCAATAATCAGATAAAAAAAAGGATATGTGAAAATTATGGGTTAGAGCAAGACGTTCAGCCCAATACCATTTTTTGAATAATGACCTGGAAATGGGTTAATTAGAAGCGATAAAAATTTTTTTAAGGCCTTCTTTTTTCCTATTATTCGCGTTTTCCATCTTTCAGCTGACAATTCCAATTGCACGAGCTGCAAGAACAAGAAGAATAACTAGTGAAATTGCTACCTGAATTATCATAATAGCTTTTGCGGGTCTTGTCAGGATAAGGGTATCAGTGGGCCCGAAAGTTGAGGACGTATTAAACGAGAGGTAGAAATAATCCACAAAACCGGGTTTCCAGGAATCATGTCCGTGATAGGAAGTGGAATCCTGTGGAAAAACCAGGACTTGTTTGTAGGAATGCCCTTCTTCTTTTCTTTTTCTTTCTCTGTGGTCTAACCACCAGTACCAGACAAGAAAGACGAGAATTGTCGAGATGAATGTGTAGAAGGCGTCAAGCATCATCCAGGGAGCCCTGGAACTTGGAATCAGTATTATACAACCGACAACTGCAATAACATTGATAATAAGTCCAAGCGTTGCGAGACTACAGGTTAACAGGAATAAAGGTTCAGGATACTTCTGCCTGAGAACGAGGAGTGAAATAAGTGAGATGATTACAAAGAAAGTATAAAGTACTTCGACAAAGAACTCAAAATTTATCATGGGTATTATGAATTGGTCACTTCCTATTCCCACGAGCTCATGGAGCCCTGATGTTAATTTGTCAAGGAATAAGAATATCAATAAAGCAATGAGATAAGAAAGGTCATTTAAAGATCTCTTATGCAACCTAAATTTATATCCCTCTTTGAAAGACCATGTCATTATCAGTTTCTCCTGTTACAAGGTTTAATTGCATTTTTCATATATTCTTCTTCGATTATACCGGTTGCATCCGTTTGAATGGGATATGTCTTATTTGGTTTTTTTAATATTAAATTAACATCAGAGCCTGGAATTTTTTAGAAAAGGGGCGAGTTTTGAGATAAAGATACTAAAAGACATGTGGAGGCAAAATATTGGAAAGGATTAGTAAAAAATTAACATTGTTGAGGTCTGATTGATATGGCCGATATACTCTTCACCATAGGTTGAGAACCCAATCATTGGAATGTCACTAAATATTTTTCCGTAATCTTCCGTCTTTCCCTGCTGTTCCAAATCTAGAGTACGGAGTATGCAATGGAAATTAATGAGTCCAAGTATTTTACCAACCTCTTTTTGCTTATCAGTAATCGCTTTTTTTGTATCTTCAATGATATTCGTGGATTCCAGAATATCAAGTTCCATACCTTCACGAATCTGGCAATAGAAATACATTGCATCCCCCTCAGTGCGTTGGGGGCTTCGTACATAGGGTTCATTGTCTGATATAAGGCCTACAGGGTATTTCATAAATGATGAATTGGCAGTTTCTTTCTGGATTCCTAAAGATTCAGAATATGCTACAAGGGCAGGTTTGTTATTAAATTCAAGCACTTTCCGTGTAGATTCATCAACTTTTGTAGCGGTAAGTTTCTTTTTAAGGCTGCAAAACGACTGTGTCTTTATGAAGTCGAATTTAACCGCTGGCTTCAATACCGCGAGTAATGCTGAATTTTCATAAACCCGGCCGTCTGCATAAACCCATGTTTTCTTAAAAGCAAGGTCATCTCCTGCTGAACCGCCAATGACCGTAATGTTAGTAAGGTCTGAAAGACGTTCCATCACTCGTTCTTCTGCACACGAGAGCCCGTCAATTAGAATAATACCTACATATTTTTCAGGGTCAAGTTCAAGGGGTTTCTTGCCATATTTCCCTGCCAGCTGTGTAAGTATAGTTTCGGTAGATCCCGGTTCATTCAGATTTATGATATCAACTGCTATATCACCGATGGTATCTGATTCACAGACCATTGCGACAACCGACTGCTTAAGCATCTTTCCTGATATTAACTCACCTGATGTAGAGCAACCGATGACTGTGGCTTTCTGAAATGCATTTTTCATGGATTTACTGATAGATTCAGGATTAAATCTGGATGAGGCAAAGAAAAGTACTGCGCTCGGGTCTAATCCGGAACAATTTAAGAGAATCTCTTTTGCCGCGGCTTCAGGATCCGGGTTTATTGAATATGTAACTTTAAGAACCATAACTACACCTTCAGGGTTATACCCATATCACTTGCAACCTTTAATAATTTTTCAATAATTACCGGGTCGTCTTCAGATTTCTCTGAAAAATTTGAGGGGTCGATTCCCTTTAAAATAAGTTTTGTCCGTGTTGACGATTCCAGGCTAGGATTTCCCTTCGCCCTTTCATTAATAATTGTTGAAATCATTGAATGAATCTTCCCTGACATATAAAGAGGAAATATAATCATAAGGGGTATTTATCGATATCGAATTAGTGCTAGTTCTATTCACCTGGAATCAACCATGGAAAAAATGGAGTTATAGGTATATCAAATAATTCGGTTATTTTGTTTTTCCAAAAGCCAGTAGTACATCGTTATTGGAATCGAATATGTGATCATATCCAATCATTTCAATATACTTGTCCCGTTCTAACTGCTGTTTTACATGGTCATCTATTTCACTGAGAACTAGTACCACACCAATCTTTTTCAGTTCGGTATAAAGTTGTTTCAAGGACTCTGAACCTGAATAATCGATATCATTAATTGATGACCCGCAGATGCAGAGCCATTTTAACGAAGGAATAAATTCTTTCATTATTTTAACTATTTCATTTGAAAAGCGGCCTTCATTGGCATAGTACAGGTTGGTACTGAAACGGTAAATTGCAAGGCCAGGTAATGCCTGCGTTCCTGATTCAAGGGGAGCTGATCTCCACTCTCCGTCAGATGTTTTAAACATTAGATAGTTCGATGGCCTATAACTATGTCTGAGATGGACAATTACAGATATAACGATTGCGAAAATAACGCCCCATCCTACGTTGATAAAGACAACGGTCAGTGTTGTAAAAAATGCGACGATAAATTCAACCGGACGACGGTCGAGGATTGATTTCATTCCATTAATATCGATTAGCCGGATTCCTATCATAAATACTATTACCGCAAGTACAGAACCCGGAAGATAAGAGAGAGGTTCAGTGAGATATAGTAATACAAGTAAAACAATGCCGACTGTGACAACCTGGGCTAACTGGGTTCTTCCACCTGCGCTATCCACCATCTCAGTTTTTGTGGGACTTCCGTTAACTACAAATGTTCCTGATAAACCGGCAGCCAGGTTGGCAAAACCCAGACCGACAAGGTCAACATTTTCATCAAATTTTTCATTATATCTTAATGCATATGCCCTTGAGGTTGCTCCACTCTGGGCAAGAATGACGAGAAAGCAAGCTGCAGCAGAGCTTAAAAGAATACTCATCTGTCCCACCGGGACGACAGGAAACGCGATAACCGGAAGGCCACCAGGTACGTTGCCAATGGTTGCTACCCCATAGTTTTGGAGTCTGAATGCCCAGCTTGCAACAATTGCCCCTATTATTGTTAAGAGTGCCCACGGAATTTTTTTATAAATCCTATCTCCTAAAAAAATTATTGAAAGGACCAGAATTGACAGGAGGAGGTTAATACCATTCACGAAAGTGATACCATTTGTAAAAATATGCAGTATCGTGAGGATGGAGTTGTTTGTTTCGTTTGAGACTCCAAACATTCCAGGGACCTGGCCCAGTGCTACCTGGATACCTACACCTGTCAAAAATCCTATAAGTGCGGACCTGGAAAGAAAGTCGGCGATAAAACCAAGTTGAAAGATACGTGAAAGGAATAAAAATCCTGCAGAAAGCAGAGCAATAATTCCAGCAAAAGCAATATATTCATGAGACCCTGGAAGGGCCGTTGTGACGAGTGTTGTTGCAATAATAGCAGCAGTTGCAGAATCTGCACCAACGACCAGGTGGCGTGAAGACCCTAATATAGCAAATAATGCCATTGGTATAAGGAGAGTATACAGGCCGGTTACAATAGGCATACCTGCAATTTTTGCATAACCCATCACTTCCGGAATTGCAAGAGCAGCGAGGGTGATTCCTGCAATTATATCCAATGGTACCTGTTTTTTCCTGACAGGCACTATCCCCTGAAGAACCGGAAGATCCATGTATCCACTCTGCTTTAAAATTTATTGATTCTGTGAGTATTTTAAAAGTAGTTTTCGACTTTTAAATAGACCAGTGAAACTAATATTTGAGTTTCACTTATAGATCTGTTATGACATGGCCCAGGTTTTCCAGGCGGATGAGTTCCCTTCCTCCTTCATTTCTTGAGGAACTCTTTCGCGTCTCCCAACTTGAAGGAATAATTTCATTTGCAGGTGGACTTCCTGATGCCACTTTAATTGACTGTGAAGGAATTGCCCGGGCTTCAGGCCAGGTGTTATCAGAAGAACCAATGGTGGCACTCCAGTACTCTACTACTGATGGATATCTTCCATTACGCGAATACATTGCCGAACGCTATAAATCAAGGTTTAATATCCCACCCGAACCTGATAATATCCAGATAGTCAATGGTTCTCAACAATGTCTGGACCTTGTTGCAAAGATCTTTCTTGACACAGGAGACACAGTTGCAATTGAAGCCCCAGGTTATCTTGGTGCAATTGAAGCATTTTCACTTTATGAACCTTTATTTTGTCCAATTAAAGTTACAAATGAAGGACCTTCGATTGCAGAACTTGAAAAATGTGTTTGCGAAGTGAAGCCCAAGTTTTTTTATGGTATTCCAAATTCTCAGAATCCGTCTGGAATAACATGGTCTAATGAAAAAAGACTTGCTGTAGCTCAGATCATGGAGGGGACTGAGACCGTTTTTTTTGAGGATGATGCATTTGGTGAACTTTTTTTTGACCAGGTACCAAGAGTACCTGTAAAAAAATATCTTCCTTCTCAGACTGTTCTTTCAGGGTCATTTTCAAAAATAATTGCACCTGGATTGCGAATTGGCTGGATTTATGCACCACATGAAATTATCAAGCAATTCAATATTGTAAAACAATCTGCTGATCTTCATTCTAACTTTCTCGCACAAAAGATTCTCCATCGCTATCTTGTAGATAATTCTCTTGATGAACATCTGAAAAAAATCTCGGAAATCTATGGGAAACGTTGCAGTTATATGTGTGATCTTATTGACGATATGCTTCCTCAATGTATCCATACAAAACCTGAGGGGGGGATGTTTCTTATTGTAAATCTCCCGGATAGCATATCTGCAATGGATCTCTTTAAAAAAGGGATTAATGAAGGTGTTGCTGTATTACCCGGATCACCCTTTTTTGTAAATGGGGGTGGTGATGATTTTATCAGGCTTAATTTCTCGAATACCTCCTTTGAATCTATCTATGAGGGTATGGAGAGACTAAAAAAGGCATTTGACAGATGAGCCAGTTAAAAAGGGAAATATCAGGGTTTCACAGTTTTTGTGGGAACTGCCGTTTTTGTCAAATCATATCCTTCAAAGTATAATATGCCTTCTTTTTTGCTTGAAGTAGAATTAAGACATAGTGCCTGTTTCTTTACACTTATTGTGTAGAGTCCTGCCGGGATCTCACGTTTAACCTGATCTTCAGATTCTGTAAAGTTTTTACACTTGCCTGTTCCGTTTATTTCAGGTCCCCGCTTGAGTTGTCCCTGGAGGAATTTCTTTCCGTCTTTGTAGAGTGTGTACTGTGCAGTCTTTGAACTGTCGTCCCAGCGATAATATGTCTCAAGTTCATATGCAAAGAATGTCTTGTTAACCCTGACACTTGCATTATAGGCTGTCGCATTACAACAGACTGTGCTTGGATCAACTTCGCCATAAACTACGCTAAATGTCTGGTCTAATGATTTAACCGGCAATTTAGCTATTTTTCCATCTGAAACATCGAAGTTTTCAATCTCTGCAAATTCATCATCTTTTTCCGCGGTAATTGTATGGGTCCCTGCAGGAACGTCAGTGAGCAGAGTGGGGGTTGTTCCCTGGAATGTTCCATCTACATAGATTTTAATTCCCGGGGCCCATCCACCTGTATCGATACCGCCAGTTGGACCATTTGGAGTCACTATAGTCTGAATTGCTATTGTTCCGCTTGTCGTCTGTCCTGTTGTAACAATCCCGGTTTCAGTGGGAGTTAATGAAGCAGTTACAGTTGGTTTGGATGTACCTGTTTCACTAGTTACAATAGTAGCAGTCCCAGTTTCAGTCAGTTTAACAGTAGTCACTTCATTTGTTGAAGTTGAAGTTGCCTTAATAGTCTCAGTGGGAGTGACTTTCTCGGTTTGAATCGGTTGAATATTTTCTGTGGTTTCAGCAGTAGTAACTTTGGTGGTTCCCGTGGTTTTGGAAGATTCTGTAGAGGTTACTTTTTCAGTTTGAGTCGGTTGAACAGTTTCAGTTGTTTCGACAGTAGTAACCTTTGTTGTTCCCGTAGTTCTACCCGATTCTGTAGAGGTTACTTTTTCAGTTTGAGTCGGTTGAACGGATTCAGTTGTTTCGACAGTAGTAACCTTTGTTGTACCTGTAGTTTTGCCTGACTCTGTAGAGGTTACTTTTTCAGTTTGAGTCGGTTGAATGGATTCAGTTGTTTCAGCAGTAGTAACCTTTGTTGTTCCCGTAGTTTTGCCTGACTCCGTAGTAGCGACTTTTTCAGTTTGAGTCGGTTGAACGGATTCAGTTGTTTCGACAGTAGTAACCTTTGTTGTTCCCGTAGTTTTGCCTGACTCTGTAGAGGTTACTTTTTCAGTTTGAGTCGGTTGAACGGATTCAGTTGTTTCGACAGTAGTAACCTTGGTTGTTCCCGTAGTTTTGCCTGACTCTGTAGAGGTTACTTTTTCAGTTTGAGTCGGTTGAACGGATTCAGTTGTTTCGACAGTAGTAACCTTTGTTGTACCTGTAGTTTTGCCTGACTCTGTAGTAGCGACTTTTTCAGTTTGAGTCGGTTGAACGGATTCAGTTGTTTCAACAGTATTAACCTTGGTTGTACCTGTAGTTTTGCCTGACTCTGTAGAGGTTACTTTTTCAGTTTGAGTCGGTTGAATGGATTCAGTTGTTTCAACAGTATTAACCTTTGTTGTACCTGTAGTTTTGCCTGACTCTGTAGAGGTTACTTTTTCAGTTTGAGTCGGTTGAACGGATTCAGTTGCTTCGACAGTAGTAACCTTGGTTGTTCCCGTAGTTTTGCCCGATTCCGTAGTAGCGACTTTTTCAGTTTGAGTCGGTTGAACGGATTCAGTTGTTTCGACAGTAGTAACCTTTGTTGTTCCCGTAGTTTTGCCTGATTCCGTAGTAGCGACTTTTTCAGTTTGAGTCGGTTGAATGGATTCGGTTGTTTCGACAGTAGTAACCTTTGTTGTACCTGTAGTTTTGCCTGACTCTGTAGAGGTTACTTTTTCAGTTTGAGTCGGTTGAACGGATTCAGTTGTTTCGACAGTAGTAACCTTTGTTGTACCTGTAGTTTTGCCTGACTCTGTAGAGGTTACTTTTTCAGTTTGAGTCGGTTGAACGGATTCAGTTGTTTCGACAGTAGTAACCTTTGTTGTTCCCGTAGTTTTGCCTGACTCCGTAGTAGCGGTTGTTATCGGCAGTGTTGTACTAACTGTTGTAGTCGTAGTTGTAGGAGTAGTAGTTGCCACTGTAGTTGCAGTTCCAGTAGATGTTGCAGTTTTTCCTACAGTTGTAGCAGTTGTTGCAGCTATATTAGCGGTAGTTGGAGTTGAAGTTGGAGTATTTGTAGCAGTATTAATGGTTGTACCAGTAGCAGTAGCGGTTGTTACCGGCAGTGTTGTACTAACTGTTGTAGTCGTAGTTGTAGGAGTAGTAGTTGCCACTGTAGTTGCAGTTTTTCCTACAGTTGTAGCAGTTGTTGCAGCTATATTAGCGGTAGTTGGAGTTGAAGTTGGAGTATTTGTAGCAGTATTAATGGTTGTGCCAGCAGCAGTAGCGGTTGTAACAGGCAACGTTGTGCTGACTGTTGTAGCTGCAACAGTTACATCACATTTTTTTGGGTTGTTACCTGATGCGGTACATCCTGGCAATGGAGTGCTAACCGTAGTTGGTGGTATAGTAGCTACAGTTGTTGCCACTGTTGTCGCTGCAGTAGATGTGACCGAACATTTATTAGGGGTGTTACCCGACGCGGTACATCCAGGCAATGGAGTGCTAACTGTAGTTGGTGCAGTAGTAGCCACTGTAGTTGCTACGGTTGTAGGAACTGTTGTTGCAACAGTAGAGGCCACAGTTGTTGCAGCTGAAGTTGCCGTTGTCCCTGCTCCTGTCACAGTCGCCTGAACCGTTGGAACCTGTGTCGCAACCTGAGTTGATGTCTGGATTGAGAGGCCTGGTGCATTATTGAAAGGTCCAGGGCCTGGTCCGGCAGCTTGTGTCGGTACTGGTTCTGACGCAAGTACAGAGATATCAGCGGTCGGTAGTGGAGCTGCAGAAATTGATTGCTCTTGCTGCGGAGTTAAAATTGATTCATGTGAAACGGGTTGTATCTCCTGAGGTGGAGGGGGTACATAAGCTGGAGCATCTGCGGTTTGTACAGGTGCTACCTCTCCGGGAGGAGAAGACGATTGTTGTTGGTTATCCTGAATCTGTGAAAGATCTGTTGCAGAGGCTGTTGTAAATACGAGAAATATAAAGAAGCATATCAGGCAGAAGAAGGATAATCCAAATATCTTTTTTACCATAATTTTTCCCTCCTTTATTTAAGCTCCACGACCCATGCATCGAAATCGCCGGCACCATATGAATCAGTATTGCCAATCAGTAGGTACTCGCCCTTTCCGTCTTCAATAACAGAATTTGCATTGTCGTCATTTACGCCACCGACAGTTTTGCTCCATTGGGCATTACCCTCAGGATCAATTTTTATTAACCATGCATCTGTTTTTCCAGCTCCATATGATGCTGTTGTTGCAGCAATCAAATAACCTCCATCCTGAGTCTGGGTTAACGAGAAACCTCTGTCATCATTTTTCCCACCATATGTTTTCTGCCAGAGAAGTTTTCCATCAGGATTAATTGAAAAAATCCAGACATCCTTTGAACCTGATCCCTGTGAATCTGTTTCACCCACGATAACATATTTTCCTTCTCCGCCAGCAATTATTTTATGTGCAGAATCTGTTTTTCCGCCACCATACGTCTTCTCCCATTGAAGTTCGCCAACGTTATTTACTTTAGCAACCCATGCATCGATGTTTCCATTTCCGGTTACATCACGGTATCCTGCAAGAATGTATCCACCATCCGGAGTCTCTACAATCGACTGCGAATCCGTTGGTTTATCACTCGTTAGTGTTTTTACCCACAGAATCTTCCCATTTTTGTCAATAAGGCCTAATATTGGATTAATTACTGAATAATCTGTATTAGTCGTATGCCCTGTAAAAATATACATCCCTTTGGAATTTTCAAATGCAGCGTATGCAACCTCATTCAGGTTTTTCAGTGGTGAGTCATTCCAGACAAAGTTCCCTGCTCCGTCCATTTTAATAATCGCTGCATTCTCTGGACCATGTTCTCCAAATGGCTCAGTACACCCCGAAATAATGAAGCCGCCATCACTTGTCGGAACTATTGTATGTGCATCATCCAGGATCAAAGGGACCGTATGCTGTGTCCATCGCGTAACCCCATTGTTATCAATTCGCTTCAGCCATGAATCATCCAGATGTGTGACCGATGTTTCAGTTCCGCCACCTATGATATAACCATCGTTACCCACGGCAGCAATACTCAAACCTTCATCATCACCCGCTTGTCCGTACGTTTTTACCCATACGATTGAAGGAATAGTGTTTTCAATATTTTGAGTGCTTGTGGCACCTGAAGCAAGGTTGTTCAGACTTAAAAAGAATACAAGAATAATTAAAAGGAGTACAAAGTACCTGGTAATAGATTTCATCACTTAAACCAAATGGTATTAAAGCTTATTAACTTGATAATACCTTCGAAATAAGAAGATTGATACGAACTATTTGGATATACAAAAAGCAAAATATTTTTTACATCTCGGTATTATAAAAAAAAAATCCAGATCAATTGTCTGATGTTCTACCTGCTTTTATAACAATTACAGTTATATCATCTTCCTGGGGTCTTGTACCTGCATATGCCGCTACAGCAGAGAGTATAGAATCATGAATCTCCTCGGCTGAAAGATCTTTTGACTCATACATTATCCGGATGAGTCTCTCTTCACCAAACAATTCAAGTTCCTCGTTCACAGCCTCGGTAACTCCGTCTGTATAGAGGACCAGAAGGTCATTTTCTTCAAGTATGATACTCTGTGAATTATACTCACTGTCATCGATGCAGCCAAGAGGAAGACCAGTACCTATAAGCTGGATTAGTTTGTCGCCTCTGATAAGGAAAGGTGGATTATGCCCAGCATTAACATATTGAAGTGAGTGTGTTTCATCGTTGTATTCCGAAAAAAAGATTGTTACAAACATTCCTAAACGAGATTCCGCTGTTATTATCTGATTAGAGTATTTCATAACTTCTGCGGGATTGTTATGCCACACTGCATTTACACGGATAACTATTCGCGATAATGCCATAAACAGTGCAGCAGAAACACCTTTCCCGGATACATCTGCTATCATAATAAAAAGTCTGTTTTTTTTGGGTCCTGACTGTAGAAAAGGGTAAACGTCAAAAAAATCTCCTCCCACTTCTCTAGCCATTGTAGAACTTGCTGCTATTTCAAGACCCCTGACTGGTGGGAGATGGTCTGGAAGAAAACTTCTCTGAATCTCTCTTGCTATCTCGAGTTCGGTTGAATATCGTTCTTTTTCGGCCGTTGTCCTTTTAAGCGAGTCCATAGTCTGCGTAAGGTCTCTACACATTGTATTGACAAGGTTGCCTACTTCTTCGAATTCATCCCCTGTCGTTAGAATAACTTTTCTAGTAAGGTCACCATTTCCAATGGCTCTTATTGTTTCCATTAGAAGTTTTAATGGCCCTGTAAGGTATCTTGCGAAGAATAGGGCAATTATTAGCACTACAAAAAGGATAATCAGTGAACCTGCAGTATATATGTTGATTATCGCAATACTGGCTTTCGAAATGGCATCTGCAGTCGTATTTGTTTCATTCCGGATGTGATCCTCGGTCAGGCGAACCGGGCTAATGATATCAGAAACAGGTCTTACAACGCCGATACTCCAGCCCGTTGTCCGTACTGGTGCATATGCAATCACTTTTTGTGAGCCTGAAAGCGAAACTATACGTACATCTGAATTTCCCTTTGTCATATCAGCGATAACATCCCTAATTCCTTCACCTGGTGATGAGGTGGCGGATTCGTTGTCATATAATTCATTTAACCGGATATTTTGTGCTGAAAGTCCGGGTCTTGCGATAATATTGCCTTTTCTATCTAAGAGGAAAGAATATCCGCCACCAGCGAGTTCAGTGCCTGTGATAAGGGAATTTATGGTATCAATTGTGATATCATTCCCAATGATCCAGAAATACCCGTGTTTTTCAGAATTTACAGGAATTGAACAGGTAATCATTAGTTCCCCGGTAATCGCGTCTACATAGGGATCAGACCATGTCAGGTTTCCTGCTTCCAATGTATCTTTGTACCAGGGGCGTTTCCTTGGATCATAATCAGCCGGTATCTGACTATACCAGGGCGATTCCATATACATTCCGGTAGAAGTTCCAACATATAATGAATCTATATTGGGATCAACTGACAGCAGGGGAAAGAAAAATGCGGGCATTCCACTTATATATTTTAATTCTCTTTCAGTCTCTTTTCTGTTTACTCCGGGTGCAAAGTGAATAACAGATGTGTGGTTAAGATCAGTCGGATTCTTATATTCTGTATTGAGGGGCCATCCCAAGGGGGGTTCGCCGTTTGTAAGGTCATTTGCCGCACTTGCAAGAGATCTTGTCTCACCTTCTGTCTTTGCAAAAAACATATCAGCAATTTCAGCCTTGTCTTTTGCAACTGAAAGAAGTTCACGTCCTGCACTTTGATATAGGGCTTTTGAACTGTCATTCACAGCAGCTTCACCAAGTGCCTCGCTACTGTTAACTGCAATGCTCCCCATTTTATCGATTAAAGGGATACCAATGATAAAAGAGAAAAAAATCGCTATAAGTGATATTACGACAAAGAGACAGAGAACTTTTCCTGTTACACCTAGTTTCAGAACCATTTCAACTCGAAAATTTTTAATGACCCGAATATCAATAAATCAAGAAAGAATTTTCCTACCTGATAATATTTCATGAGCCATGGTAGTTAATTTCACTTTTATGTTATGTTATCTCACCAGTATTTAATACAGAATAGTTCGATTGATTATTAATCTGTTCGACAACTTCATAGGTATAAAATTTTACCTCGAAGACATTTTTAACCGCAAAGTTGATCTTGTCACGGAATCTGCCCTCAAACCATTAATTCGGGAGCCCATGCTGAAGGAAGTTATTTATGTCTAGGTCGCAATTGCTCTATTTAAACGATATTGCTGAGGCAGCTTTAAACATCCAAACCTATACAGGGGAGATAAACTATGAAGAATTTTTTAAAGACAAAATGCAACCTTGAATACGAATAAATATCTCCACCTATGCAAACACTTATATTATGTAATAATAAGTGATCAACATGGAAGTTCCTCAACACTTAGAAAATTTCTATTTAACTACCCTTCTTATATTCATTGTATTCTTGTTACTGATGGCATCAGGAATCAGCTCCGGTGCATATGTCACAGATTCTTATTCTGGAAACGAAAATGTAATCAATATTACTCGGATTCCTCCCGAAGTCAAGACATATGAAAAGGACTGGCCTTTACCAAATAAAGATTATAGAAATACACGGTTCACTACAAATTCTACAATTAATTCAAAAAATATCGGAAAAATTCATCTCATCTGGAACTATACAATCGTTGGAAAAGGCCCGTTTGGAGGGGCGAACAGTAACCCGCTTATTTTAGGAGATACAATTTACTTCCAGGATGCAGGAGACAATATTTTAGCCCTCGACCGGTCAACCGGAGTTGTAAAATGGATCTACAAAGCGAATATAAGTTCTACGGTAGGACCAAACGGACCTGCGGTTGGTTGGGGAAAAGTTTTTGCCGCAAATGACTCTTATTCGATGATTGCACTAGATAGTGTATCCGGAAAGCCCATATGGTCCAGGAAACTCTCATCTATTTCTTCAACCGGAGTCGATATTCAGCCACTTGTTTATAATAATCTTCTCTTTACGTCGACCGTTCCCGGAGCGGGTGATCTTTTCTATGCACCGGGTGGAATTGGTGTTATTTACGCCCTTGATGTGGATACAGGTCTGGAAAAATGGTCTTTTTCAACTGTTGATTCGCCTGATATTTGGGGTAATCCTAAGGTCAATAGTGGAGGGGGCTCATGGTACCCTCCAGCTGTTGATGAAAAGAGTGGATCTATTTTTTGGGGGACTGGAAACCCGGCTCCTTTTGCAGGAACAAAGGAATATCCTAATGGGGCAAGTCGACCAGGCCCTAATCTTTATTCAAGCAGCATTCTCTCCCTTAATTACAAAGACGGAAAGTTAAACTGGTTCAGACAGGTGGTCCCACATGACCTCTTTGATTATGACTTCCAAGTCTCACCAATACTCACGACAGCGATAATATCCGGAAAACAACAGGATATCGTAATTGGTGCCGGTAAAATGGGTCGTGTTCTTGCGTTTAACCGTGAAAGAGGAGATGTACTATGGACTACTCTTGTTGGCAGGCATGAGAACGATCAACTCGCACTGCTCCCGGAGGGAACAACCAGAGTTTACCCAGGACCACTGGGTGGTGTCGAGACACCAATGGCATATAGTAATGGGACTGTTTTTGTTCCATATCTTGATCTTTATGCAAACTGGACTCCTTCTACAACAGTCCCCGGAGATCTTGTACTCCAGCCTTTTTCAGATGGAAAGGGTGGGATTGCTGCAATTGAGGTTAATACCGGGAAGATCTTATGGGACAATCCGATGTCATCCATCAACGTTGGAGGAGCGACAGTTGTGAATGATCTGGTTTTCACTGCTTCTTATGATGGAAAAATTTTTGCGTACCGGACTTCAGATGGAAAAGAGATCTGGAGTTACAAAGCATCAGGTGGAATTAATGCATGGCCTGCTGTTGCGGGTGATATGATAGTCTGGCCGGTGGGTCTTGGTAAACCACCTTCACTCATCGCTCTTGGATTGTAAGACTTTGTCAATTCCCCTCTTTTTTGCAGCTACTTGAACCTTTATTATGCCAACTCCCCAAGCGATATTCATGAGAAAACAGAAAATACTTCAGGGATTGGCCTTTTTCATAGTTATTGTACTAATTACTCTAGCTATATGGACAGGTCCTGCTGCCTCAATTATGATAAATGGAAAAATTAATCTCTATGAACAATGGAAAAAGATCGATTCTGTGAAGAGTTTACCAACCTCAAAACTCCTGCCTAATATTAACTCTACCCGCAATATTACCCCGACAGCCAGTAAAATATCTACAACCCTGGTTACGAGAACACCCACAAAGAAACCTTCAATAACCCTGACATCTGCAAAAAAGAGTAACAATATTACAATTACTGCAACCGGTTTTGCTTTTGACCAGAAATCAGTCACAGTACCTGCAGGTTCCCAGGTATTTATTATGTTTAAAAACCAGGATGTGGGAATACCTCACAATGTTGCTATTTACACCGATTCAACGCTAAAAAATCAAATATTTAAAGGAGAAATAATAACCGGTCCTGATCAGATAACATATCCATCGTTTAAGGCACCCGATAAACCGGGAGTATACTTCTTCAGGTGTGACGTGCACCCAATGATGAATGGTCAGTTCATTGTCAAGTAGTAAGAAAAATAATGTTTGGAAATTGAAATAATCAACTCATTTTTTTTCTGGAAAAGTAGTCCAGAAAAAATTCATTGTTCTCTACCTGATAATACCCTGTGGTTGAACATCTCTTTTCCTGCCGTTACTACAAGATAAACGCACACACCAAAGAGGATTATCATGGAACCTGATGGAATATCAAAGATCCATGATAGGAATATCCCAATTGTTGTAATTATCATACTGATTATGGTGGACTTGATCATAAGACCACTAAGAGTTTTTGAAAAATGCCTTGCTATTGCAGCCGGAAGCGTTAACAGGGCTATAACAAGAATTGTCCCAACAACCTGGATAAGAACTACAACAGCTACCGCGATAAGTATGAGGACGAGAAGGTTGAGTCCCCTTGTCGGGAGACCTGATATTGTTGCGTATTCCTGGTCAAATGCTACTGCCTGGAGAGCAGGATAAAACAAGGTTACAATGATAATAACAAAAATGCCTAAAAGAGAGATTAGAATCAGGTGTTCAGGCGGGACGAGCAGGATATCCCCAAACAGGTAACTGAAGAGATCAGATGTATAACCATGAGTGAGTGAAATGCAGAGGATGCCAAAAGCCATTCCACCTGCCCAGAACGCACCTATAAGTGTATCAATGTGTTCCCGTGCACGTTCCATAAGCCCCCATATGGCAACAGAAACCCCCAAAGTAAAGAAAAAAGCTCCTGTAAGCGGGTCTAATCCAAGAAGATATCCAAGACCTATGCCACCAAAAGCAGCATGGGAAACTCCGCCGGCTACAGAGATCATATGTTTGACAACGATATAACTCCCAATAATCCCACAAACGACTGATGCAAGAAGTCCTGCAAGGAGAGCAGAACGAAAGAATTCATACCCGAATGCCTCGATCATGGTTCATTACCATGCCTTGCAAATACCCTGTGAGGTACATCTCCGTGAGTGATCAGGTCAACCGGACACCCATATGCCATCGAAATCATCTCAGGAGTCAGTTGATCGCTTTCATGCTGGTACAGCTTGCGGTTCAGGCATGCCACGCGGTTAACATGCTTTGAAACCACTCCGATATCATGAGTTATCATAAGGATTGTGACTTCCCTCGATAGTGATGAAAGCAGTTCATAAAACTGCTCTTCTGTCGGAGTGTCGACAAACACTGTGGGTTCATCAAGGATTAGGACTTCAGGTTCTCCAGCAAGAGCTCGTGCAATCAGGGCACGTTGCCGCTCACCACCTGATAGATCAGATATCTGCTTTTTACTGAGGGAAACTGCTGATATCCTTGAAAGTGCCTTATTTGCAGCCTCGAAATCGTGAAGACCATATCTGCTAAAAGGATGGATCTTCCGGCCGAGTCTGCCAGTCAGGACCATCTCATGGACCGTAATCGGAAACTGGAAATCAAAGGCCTGATATTGTGGTACATATCCTATCCTGGCTCGTCCTTTAGGCCCGGCCGGTTCTGAAAAGAGAAGGATCTCTCCACTGTCAATAGGAACAAGGCCCAGGACTGCCTTGATAAGGGTGGTCTTCCCTGCACCATTTGGCCCTATTATTGCGTAAAAATCCCCTCTTCGCACTGTAAGGCTGACATCGTCCAGTATAACCTGGCCATGGTAGCGTAGTGTAAGGTTTCTTATCTCTATCAGGGGCTCGTTATCCATTATTGTCCTGAAATCTTATCAGCAATATGCTGCATGTTCCTGATATAATCACTTGAGAGCGTACTTATGATAACCATTCTTCCATTGATCTCATCAGAGAGTTTTTCTGCTCCTCTCGTTGATTCCTCAGGTTCAGCAAAGACCATTGTAATATTTTCAGACTTCGCTTCATCGATGAGAGCTGCAAGACTTTTTGCAGCTGGTTCATGTCCTTCAACTTCAACAGATATCTGGGTCAGATTATAATCCCGGCTGAAATACCCCAATGATGGATGGTAAACAATAATTTTTCGCAATGAAAGAGTTGAAAGTTCTTTCTCTATCTCTCTATCCAGTTGTGAAAGATTTGCAAGGTAATTGTCACGGTTCCTATCAAACATTTCTTTTTTTGCAGGCCTGAATCTGGAAAGTGCTTCATAGGTGGTATTCACAATTGTTGCAGCATTCCTCAATGAGACCCAGACATGCGGGTCTTTTCCATTTCCGGTATTATTCGTATCTCCGGCAGTTCCATTTTCAGTAAATGTGTGTTCTTCCCCGGTAATGAATACAATGTCTTTTGAGGAGTTAATGATAGGAAGGTTCGGATACATCCCCTGAATCCTAGAAAGCCATCTGTTTTCGAACTCAAGTCCTGACCCAAGTGAAATATACATATCAGCAGATTCGAGCCCTTTAATCTGGGAAGGAGATGGTTCATAGGTATGCGGACTTGCGCCCGGAGGGACCATAACAAAAACTGTGACATTATCCCCTCCAATGGCTTTTATAAATTCCTCCTGCGGTGGAATTGTGCATGCAATAACAAGTGAATCGCCATTCTTTTCTAAATTACCTCGTTGGTCACCTGTACACCCTGAGAGCGTTATAATAACCAAAAGAAATGAAAAAAGGACTATTAAAGGCGGAGTTCGTTTTATCAAAGAATAAAATCCAGGCCTTTTAATTAGCTTGAAGCTCATTTATCTCTCACACTCCCCGCAACAGACAGGATCATGGTCAATGACTCCGCAGGCTGCCCTGCTTGGATGACCAAGTGAGCGACATATCTGGTCAACGTGTTGTCGTACGACAAGGTGTTCTATCATTTCTGCCTGATTGCAATGTCACCGGGTTTTATTTCGTTCCCTATTTCAAGGAGATATTTAAGGAAACGTATCTTCTGGGGTGTCTCTACCCGGTTGTTCATCAGGAAATTTAAGTCTTTATGACATTTAAGCTTTAAGCTAAAATGTTGGACAACCATTTATACTTCAACCTATAATACTAAAAAAACGGACATGACGAGACCTGACAAATCCTTTTACCGTGAGATAAATTTTTCAAAACCTGACATAGCGTCAGTTTATCAGGACGGTTTTATCCCGGTGGATATGCACTTTCATACCTCTCACTCTGATGCATTTACCTCAGTTCCCCAACTTCTTAGATTCGCGACAAAAAGGAAGACTGGTGTTGCAATTACTGACCATAATGCAGTGAGTGGAGTAACTGAAGCTGGGACTCTTCCACACAATAATCTACTTATAGTCCCTGGAATTGAGGTAAGTGCTTTTGATGGCCCTCATATTCTCCTCTATTTTTATGATACCGAAGACCTCTCACTATTTTTCAGGGAACACGTAAGGGATTCTATCCTCGGAAGTCCATACCTCGCTATTTCACTCACGACAGAGGCTATAATCCGTGCTTCAGAAGATTTTGACTGTGTCACATCTGCTGCACATCCATATGGTTACTTATTCCTGAATAAGGGTGTGCTCAAATGTTATGCGAAAGGATACCTGGAAGAGTCAATAATTCGTAAATTTGATGCTCTTGAAGTTTTATCAGCAGGATTACCGAGAAAAGATAACGTCAAGGCTTATAATGACGCAATAAATTATGACCTTGGAATAACAGGAGGTTCTGATGGACACACTCCCTATGACCTTGGAAGTGTTGTAACAATCGGGGAGGCAGGGGACCTGGACGATTTTCTAAATTCAATAAAAGGAAAAAAGTCATCAGTAACCGGAACTGAAAAGAATGTATTTGGAAAGATAATCCTTGCAGGAGCCTCAATGCCAAAACATATGCGGTATTTTTTTCCCTCGATGAGAGTTCATTATTATCAGAATAAACCACGTATCCTCAATACTCTGAAGAGATACAGAAGATAAATTTTAACCCCCCTTTAACCGGAAATTAGATACATATCAATAATGAATAATGCATTACAGGAATTAACCTTATGAAAGCCTGCCAGTTTTGTAGTGAAGCTATCGCGGATAATGCAGATTTCTGTCCTTATTGCAATAAGGAACAAAGAGATCTTGTCATACTTCACCCTTCAAGGACGATAGACAGTAAAAAGAACATGGCAAGGGAAGCGACAGTTTATGGAGTGGGGTATGCCCTTGGTGCTGCAGTCATAGTCTTTCTCATAACTTCAAAAGCAGATCTCTCACTTTCCGGCCCTTTTAAATTTGTTCCACTGGGAATTGTTACTGCTATTATTGCAGGAATTATCGGTTATATTTTTTCATACGCCTTACTTAGCACTGCTTTTGATATCAGGAAACCATGAAACGGGATTATACAATATGGAAAAAATCAACTTCAAGGATGTTATTGCCCGCTCCCCTTTCATCTACATCATAGGAGTTGCGGGAGACAGTGGTTCCGGGAAAACAACATTTACGGAGTCAATACGGCAGGTGTTCGGACCTCTCTTTGTAAGTTCGATAACACTTGACGATTATCACCTTTTTGATAGAATTGAACGAAGAGAACGTGGTATTACACCCCTCAACCCCGAAGCTAATAACCTTTCAGGACTTGAAGAGGATATAAAACGCCTGAAATCCGGATTAACAATAAATAAGCCGGTCTATGATCACTCTACAGGATCATTCAGGGATGCGATCCCTTTCAATCCAACAAAGATAATCATTCTTGAAGGCCTGCATACACTTTTTACTCCTAAACTTCGTTCACAAACAGACAAATGGGTGGTCTCACTCTGGATGGCTCACTGCGCCTTGAGGCCGTAATGAAACTTGAACATTATTTGGAAGAACAAACGCGGGTAAGGCCGATAAAACTGTTTAGCGAGAAAAAGGTGCTCACTGCGACAGATATAATCAAGTTGATCCTGTCATGGAGAATAATTAACAGGAGGATATTCATCGAGTATGGTGATGTCTGTCTCCTTTCGGATACAGTTCATTCCTGAATTTTACCTGAAACCCTTATCTTTTTATAGCCCAATTAATCTTTTGGCAGGCGAACTCTACTATGCGGGTCTCTATGAAACTTGAGATGAACGATTCACCAGGGGAATTAGTCAATGCATTAAAACCGATTTCAGATACGGGCGGAAATATAATAGCGGTTATCCATCAGAGGGACCCCGAAAAAGAGATGCAGACACTCAGTGTACAGATTGTTATTGAAATCCCGGAAGAGAGGCTTTCAGGTCTAATAGAGCATTTAAAAGAGAGTGGAGTCAGGATTCAGAGGATCGGTGAAGACAGGTTCCTTTTCTCTGAAACGCTCATTATGATAGGACACCTCATGCATACTGATATTGTGGACACTGTTGACACTATTGACAAAACAGGCTTTGCAGAAGTTACATCACTTAATGTTATGATGCCTGCAATTAATGACCGTTCGTCGGCAAGAATAGAGATCAGGGCCCTGACACGGGAAAATATTGAACACGCGGTATCACTATTGAGAAAAGTTGCATTTGAGAAAGATATCCTGCTCATTGAACCACTTGAGGACTAATTATGAAGATTGCTGTTATCGGTCTTGGTACTGTTGGAAAGGGGCTTCTTTCAGTCATAGATAGAAAAGGTGAAGGGATACTATTAACAGCCGTTGCAGACTCAAAAAGTGCAATAATCAGTAATCAAGGATTAAGCCCTAAGACAGTTCTCGAAAAAAAAGTGAAAACCGGGCTTTGCGGGGAGCCCGGCCTGACCGCCAAATCCGTTATAGATACTGCTGATTATGATATTCTTGTAGAACTAAGTCCTACTAACGCAGATACTGCCGAACCTGCAGTGACGTATATCCGTTCAGCTCTTGCAAGGGGAAAACATGTAGTCACCTCAAATAAAGGGCCGATTGCACTATATTATCGGGAATTGAAGGAACTTGCTCATAAAAACGAAGTATCACTTAGATATGAAGCCACTGTTGCAGGTGCTATTCCTATAATTCATACCCTTTGTCATGGACTTAAAGGAAATACAATTAAATCCCTTTACGGAGTCCTTAACGGAACATGCAATTATATCCTGACAAGGATGGCCTCAGAAGGTCTTACTTATCTGCAGGCGCTTAATGAAGCACGGGAACTTGGGTATGCTGAGGCAGACCCGGCCTATGATGTAAAAGGAATCGATGCCGCAATAAAGCTTGTAATCCTTGCAAATACCATCTGGGATATGGGGATAACACTAAAAGACGCGAAAGTGACCGGAATTGACCTTCTAACAAGCGATGCAGTCCGTCTTGCAGAGGAGCAGGAGTCAACTATAAGGTTAATCGCCGAAGCCGTCCCTGAAAAGGGAATGATCAGGGTTTCACCAAGAATCATCCCTAAAAGTCACCCGCTTGTTGTAGATGGAAGTCTCAATGCAATCACGCTCTGCACAGACCTTGCAGGAGAAATTACGATGATAGGGAAAGGAGCGGGTTCAATTGAGACCGCAAGTGCGGTCCTGGGAGATATATTATTCATCTATGAAAAAAAAGAATAAATATTTGAAATATCCCCCTTTAAAAGAGGCAATATCTCCATTTTCAAGGAAAAATGACCTTCTTTCCTGTGATATTCTTGACAATATCCTATCCTGTCTTCAGAGCCTGAGGTCAGCATTTGGACGTCAGGGGATTCTTGAAAATCCGGGTGTTTCAGGGCCAGTTCTCGATTTTATGGTTACATGTTCATTGCTTTCTGTTCTAGCAGTTGCTTTTACCAGATCAATCTTTCATATAGAGACCTATTGTGAAGAATTAGATTATAAACTAATTATTCCACATTTTTCTGGAGCTCCCAAAGTAGTTGAATTAAACTCTCCTGAAGCATTCAAAACTGGGGTAAAACTCCTGATAGAGTTATTTTCTCAATTAAAAAACGGGCTTTTGCCTTTATCCTCTCTTACAAATATATTTTCGGTTTTGTTTGAAAGTGATTTACTGTTATATGGTGGCGGATTGGTAAAATTTAGTGAAATATCTGATAGAATTCCGGCTGAAACCGGTCCATTCAATGGAAAGATCTATCATTGCATTTTCTCAAAATCTTCTGATGAGGTCAGAGCATTTCCCTCTAAATTTCCAATGAGAATTCTTGATCCTGCCTGTGGAACCGGGATAAATATTCTTTCTCTCGCTGAATGGATACAAGATGAGGAAAAACTTTTAATTGATGATAATAATTTTTTATTTTACGCAGTGGACCGTGACTCCAGGAAACTTGTGGTATCTGCATTCATTGTAGCCCTGAATTTTGTTATGAATCAGAGTCATGTTGCGAAGAGCGGGTTACAAATATGTCAGGAAATTGAAATTATGCTACAAAAATTTAGTTCACGCTTTATTTGTGGCAATATATTATTATGTGATGAAGATTTTTCTGACACTGTACTTTCTTCAACTCTAACAACCGAAACAGAACAACTAAGACCTGTAAAATTTTCAGAATTTGTCGAAAACTGTGGATTTGACCTTATCATAGGATCAGTCCTCCACCCGTTTTTACCCGAAATCAAAGAGGAAATGGCCATTGAACGTAGATACCAGACATATAACCGTAATGAAGGACTATACCCCTGTATCATCGAACGGTGTTTCGGGCTTCTTTGCTCCGAAGGTAAACTGGTCCTCGCCATTCCAGATAGTATCATTCATTCTAAAGCCGCTTCCGACATCAGGGCATTTGTTGCAGACAAGAGACTGAAAACGATATTCTGGGCCGAAAAATTTCGCAGAAACCGTGATTCACCAGGTTCGGTTGTTCTTGTAATCTCTAATGCGCCCTCAAAAGGGGAAATAAGAATTATTGAGGGACCGATATTTTCAAAGAGTGAAAATCATTCTGATTTCGCAGAATATTACAAACAAAATTTTCCGGTTGACGGGAAAGGCTGGGACCTGAAGGATACGGATTACTACGAACTTATCTCACATTTCTCTAAAAAAGGAACGCCTTTAAAAAATATTCTTCTTGGGAAAATATTCGAAGAAAAGTTGTATGAAGACAGGGAACTCAAACAGGGTTCAATCCCGCACTTATTCCAAAATCGGAGGATTCAAGTACAACAGAGTGGGAAAAACCTTTGTTTTGCAATCGCATCAGGTTGTGTTGCAGAAAAGCCAGGAACTGTAAGTATTCCTATAATTGATTACTATCTCTTTGGATTTTTTAATTCAACGGTATTTTTAACCCTGTATTTTGATAATAAAAAATCTGGTCTGTATGACAGTCCATTTGAAATTATTAATAATATTCCTGCCTATTCGATTGATCCTTACGACCATCACGAGAAGATGAGAGAGAATAGGATTTGTGCTCTGGCGCAGATGATCCTCATCATGTCAGATACCAGAAGTACGAGATTTAATAGAGACTTTGATTTTCTTTCAAAGAGAATCAGACTGTTTCAGGAATCACTAGACAGGCTCGTTTTAGATCTGTACAAATTGGATGACATCCAGAAGGATGTATTCGAAAAAAGAGCCAGTAAAATACCACTGAATATTAATTGTTTATATATAAATGGTACTGATTTACTGGAAAAAATGATATAAATGCAAATTATCTCAATTACTCTTCTATATGCGCGTATTTGTACCACAACTTATAAATAGATAAGAAGTGAAGTAAATATATTTTTAAAGTATTTAGGTAGGGGGTAAAAATGACTAAAAGAATGGCAAAGATATGGTTTATCCTTGTTATTTTCCTGTTTGCATGTCTATTATTGCCGGCAGGAGCTTTGGGCGCACGAACAATGCCGAGCAATGGCGACCCAATCCAGATTAGAACTGATGTACAGGCATATGGCTCAGAAGGATTCCGTCAGTATACAAGTCTTGAGTATACACAGAGTACAGTCAATGTCTCGGACAGCCCGCCTCTGAATCCCGGCGAACTTATTGGTACAATGGGAATTGAGGAGCAGGGCCTTGCGCAGGGTGGACAGACTAATTATAACGGAGCTCTCCAGCTTGACACATCAAGTAAGGACCTTGGGAACAATCTGGACGCAACAAGGAGAGTAACTTTCAATGGGACACAGGGTGAAGCAGGCAGAATGATCTATGCGCAGACTGTAGGCCTTGATGTAATAGGCAACTCTTCGAATCTGCAACAATCAAATCTCTGTCCTCTTGGCTCTACAGAACAGGCATCACAGGGTGGCTCATATGCTGAGCGTGTATCAGCAGGATCAGACTTTGATGTTTCACAGATGGACCTGACAACTTCAAGCGGAGTAAGGACCATATCAGACAATGGAGCACCTGTAAGTCTTACTAACGGTGTTAATGCATATGGATTAAATGGGCCCGATTCCAAGGCAGTTGGATTAGGTGAATCATCAGTACACGTCAATAGTATGCAGGGTAATGGGACAACCCAGACCACTCAACTCAACTATGATGATATCACCGAAGTTGATGGACTGTTTGAACTTGCAAAGAAAGTATCTTACAACTCCTAATCTCTTTTCTTTTCAGTTAGTGAATTCGGGAATCGATAAATACTTTATAACCACCGTCTTGCGGACCTAGAGGCTTAATAACAATCCCTGTCTGCGACCCATGGCTGTTACTGCTGTTGGGCGTAGAAACTGGTGAAAATATCTGCGTGGTGAAAAAATCAGAACTGTCCCAGCTGCCTTTATACCTTCCCTTTCCTTCTCCTATCTCGTTTTTTCCATCAGCTTCCACTAGTGAGAGTAATTTTGGTGCAGTACTCATGCTAAACTGGAAGTCTCCACCCTGGCCGGTTGTTGCGGCATTGATATGAAGGACCATGAGCCCGCTTTTATTAAAAGGACCGTGATTAAAAGGCCAGACCGGGTTTCCATATTCCAAGGGATAATTCCCTTGCCCTGGCTTTATATACTGGACAAGGAAGTACTCCTGATACCCCCCGTTACATGCACCAGGCATAACAAGAACGGCATCAGGATAGTTACCGAGGGGTCTAATGACATATGTACTGCTTCCATTACAAAGAATAGTTGGTTTTATCCAATCAAGAAGGTATTTAGAGAAAGCATTGTGGTCCCCCCAGTTCTGATCCATCATATCCCAGCCCCCAAGGCCACCGTATGGATTTTTATCACGAGTTTGATCGTAATAATCGGATAGGCCAAGCAGGTGGCCGGTTTCATGGATATCAGTAATAGGCCTGTATATTTCGTCTGTATAATTGCCAGATATTTTATAGACCTCAGTAGTATAAGGAAGCCAGGAGAACGTCCTTACTGACTTTCCGCTTACTTTTGTAATTTCACCATAATCGAGAAAGGTGGCAGGCCACCAGAATAAGTTGTCAGGGTCCCTTGAACCTGTCCATTTTAGGTAAATGCAGTCTATAAATCCATCATTGTTATTGTCGTAGGCCGAAAAGTCTTCACCAAGTTTTGCGAAGTGATCAAGCACTTCTTTTACAAGGATTCGCTCACCGGAAGGAATCTGTTTGTAGTAATCCCGTGTGTGACTTGCGGTATACCATGGATAAACTTTTCCTGATATGTTCAAAGAACCATATGACGACCTATAATAATACCGGTTTACACTTTCATATGGAAACTGTGCAGGATCTCCCGGCCCAAAGAATTTATTATTGACATCGTTCGCGGTCTCGTTATCAGTATGTTTTTCAAGTGGGAAATCCACAAGAAAAACCGGGACTTTTACCTCACCCTTTGAGGGGATACCTTTCCGGTACCGAAGAGGTGGCCCAAAATCACGAGGGAAAGTTGTTTCATTATTTAGAACCGGACCTGAATTTTTTACTCCTGGCGTTTGTGAATACAGCTGCGTTACAAATGTCACGGCTGGAACCGTTTGAAGAGAACCAGAACTGGCAGAATAACTTAATGTGGAACCTTCTGCCATGGAAATAATAATGAGGCAAAATAATAGGATACATTGAATATTAACTAATTTATGCATTATCAGCCGGATTGATCTTAAATGAACTGATGCCTTCATAAACCGTCAATCATTCCTGCAATTATTATTCTATTGACAGGGTTTTTTTTCTATTAGTAAGTATATACTCTCTTACAAGTCAATACCGTTTCTTATGGAGTTTCCAAAAAATGACAGATATCACTTCTCTATTAACAATGACTTCACCTGGAATATGTCTATACTCTGATGGGAACGAAATATTATTTGCAGATGAAAATTTTCTTCTGATTTTCGGATACATGGACCTCCCTAAAAAACCAGAATTTCTTACTGATATTTTAGATGAGGATGTAGTAAAACAGATTCACGACTCTTTTTTTAATTCTACCACCTCTCATAATACTCCTGTTGTTATTCCTGTTAAGCTGGATGAATTACGGTATAGAGATGTATTTCTTCTCGGAATTAGAGAGAGTTCAGATGATAAAAAAGTTCTTCTGCTCGCGATTTCCGGAAGCGAATTAAAGTTTCGGGATGAAGCAAAGGAAAAAGCACTATCCGTTCTTCACACATTTCAGGGTATAGCACGTCACGGAATATTAAACAGCCTTACCGGAGTTTTTCTTATTTTATCTCTTCTTGAAGATGAATCTGAATCTATATCTGAATCGCATTATATCGATGACTTCCATAAATTACTTGATCAAATTAAAAACATTAGTGAATACTCCAGAATTTATAAAAACCTGGGTCTGGGTGGGCCTGTCTGGTATAATGTCACCAGGGTCCATAGCGAAATAAGCAGGATGAGCCGGTTGGAATGCACCTACCCTGAAAACTCCTGCGACAGTCTTGAAATTCTGGCAGACGCCTGTTTTAAAGAGGCACTTGATGTTGTATTCCAGATATTAAAGGAAACAAGCGATGACGTAGAGAGATCTGTAGTTATCAGGGCGGCTGAAGTTCATTTAGTTCTTACCATATCATATGAATGTGAAGGGGAGGGTATTTCTGAAAATGATAAAGAAGCTATCTTTACACAGAATTATTATGGGAAATCCGACCTCGCGCTCTTTTTTACACGCCAGGTATTCAATATAACCGGTATATCAATAATTGAAAACGGAACAGAGGGGATAGGAACGCGGTTTTTAGTAAAAGTTCCTGAGAAGTGCTTTAGAAGAAAGATAGCGACTGATTAATAAGATCTTTTTACTTCTCCACGAAACATCTGCCGCAACTGCAAAAAAAAGCATATAGTTTCGCCTTTTCGGTTAGAAACCGGGTAAATATGAACTGTTGCCATCCTCTGAGTACCACTTGCGGTTTCAAGGGTCATCAAGCGCTCTTTTTCAAGGATTAAAAGCAGGTCATCAAAGGATTCCTTGCTTTCCCAGTCCTTTAACTGTACTACCTGTTTCAAAGGTTTCATAAAAGCTTCTTTTTGGTGTGTATCAAGCAGATGTTCTGCAAATGGGTTCATAAAAATAATTCTGCCTTTAATGTCTGTTATTAGAAATCCATCCTTTGAAGTGACAAATTGCCTGATGGCTTTTTTTGTAAGGCCTTTGGAAGAACCGTCCTCATTATATGCATTTGCTTCATAGGAGTTCATTGCTATTTCTATCGTGCTATATAGTTCATTATCTGTGAATGGCTTGATTAGGTATCCGAAAGGTTCTGCAATTTTTGCCCTTTCAATGACCTCATGATCTTTTTGAGCTGTAACAAACACTACCGGGCGGTTAAAAACATGAAAAATGTACTTTGCAGCTTCAATCCCGTCTATTACACCCTCAAGACCAATGTCCATGAGTACGATGTCAGGAAGGTTTTCAATGACCTGGGTGAGGGCCGCTTCTCCATTTGTTGCTGTACCGACAACGCGGTAACCAAGTTGTTTAAGAATTTTGACAAAAAGCATTGAGAGAATTGCATCGTCCTCTACAACGAGGACAAAGCGTTTCTCACTCTCACGTGTTCTGTCAATCTCAACCATTATTTTCCTTTAATAAATGATCCGTTTGAACTTCCTGTACATGTTTATATATGATCCGCTACTTTTCTATTTTTTGTAAAGGAAGAGTGGAAATTATAAATTTGTATCGGTTTTATGGTAGTCCTGAAATTAATTAGAATGATTTTTAACATCAGTAAAGAATATAAAGATTATCATGATGGAAAGCCGGGAGCTCTATTGTTCATATGGTGCTTGGTATCAAAACAGAATTATAAGAGCTTTGATCAGGCTTATTCCCTCTATTCATGAGGCAAAAGACCCGGAAGGGGTTCATAAGATGCGGGTTGCGACCCGGCGTCTAAGGGCCGCCCTCCCCCTCTTCCGTTCGTGTATGCGAAAAAAGGATTATAAGAGATGGATCTCCGAGATAAAAAGAGTAACTACTGCACTCGGAAGGGCCAGGGACCTTGATGTCCAGATTGAATTTCTGACAGATTTTAGGGATTCAATGTTAGAAAATCATGATATACCTGATTTCGGAACAGGAATTAATGCCCTAATCACTTCTCTATCAGAGGAGAGATCAATGATCCAGCCTATTCTTGATTCGGCTGTTGAACGTATTGTAAAAAAAGAGGTTATACAGGAGATAAAATCATACTTGCGTCGGTACAGCGGCTTATGGTCGACATGTTCAGCAAATGACGCAGTGAGGGAAGTTATTGATAAAGGTTCACAATTCATCTTCGAAACAGTTGATATCCTGAAAAAAAAGAGTGATGCAATATATGACCCTCTTGATATATCAGGACATCACCAGATGAGGATAGCTGCAAAAAAACTTAGATATACGCTTGAAGCGTTCCAGGTAATCCTCCCTCTTCAAGTTAAGGAGATAGAAAAAGGAGTAAAAAAACTTCAGGATCTCCTTGGAGAAGTCCATGACTGCGATGTATGGATTAATGACCTGCCGGTGTTCATAACAGATCAGGTTGATCAATACTGGAAAGAGGCAGGAGAGTGGGAAAAAATAAAAAGGGATATTAATTATCTTATTGCAAATCGAAAAGAGAAGCGCCAGGAGCTTTATACTGGAGCCAGAAATCTCTGGAGTTCTTTTCTCTGTCAGCAGATTGATGAAAGGCTGCCCAACCTGATTGCAGACATGTTCAATGAGACTTCTGATGCGTGTGTGAGGGATCTTTATCAGGAAAAGAGTACACCTGTTACTGTAGCGCTAATAAGTGACATACATGCAAACCTGAAAGCGTTAAACAGGGTAATGGCTGATATTAAGGCAAACAGAGCTGATTTTATTCTTAATGCCGGTGATGCCGCGGGTTTTGGTGAAGATCCCGAATCTGTTATTAAGATACTAGAAAAAGGGAATGTAATTGGTGTCAGAGGTAATTCAGATGACAAAATACTATCAGTTAAGGAACATAGTGATAATCCGGTAGATACACCTGATGCAGATGTGAGGGGCCCTTACTGGACCTGCAGGGTGTTAAAGAAGCCGCAATTTCAATATTTACAGAGTCTTCCCCAATTACTTATTCTTAATGCAGGGATGTTTACAATACTGCTTACTCATAAAATTGATAAAAATAACATGCAGAACTATCTGGCCTCTTTACCCGAAAAGATGGGTCCTGTCTCAAGAGATATTTATAAAGCTCCGGATATTATCGTTTCAGGACATACACATATCCAGAAGAAGTTGCAAATAGATTCTCTTACCCTTATTAACCCAGGCAGTGTTGGTAATAGTAAAGACGGTCTCGCATATTATGCACTGCTTTATCTAACTGATGAAGGGTTTACTGTCGAGATGAAAACAGTGGATTATACAGATTCGGTGTAGTACTGCTTACAAATACCTATTAAATACATGTTTTTTTGTAAGTTATCATCACTGTCTACTTATGGTATGGGTGATTCGCAATATATGAAAATCCCCTGTAGAGTTGTTCAAGAAGGATAAGCCTTGCAAGGGGATGGGGGAATGTCAGGGTTGAGAGCGAGATCCTGCTGTCTGCACCACTAAGAATCCTGCCCGAAAGTCCGAACGGTCCTCCAATAAGGAATACAACTTTGCTCTCACCTTTCAGGCTTAATCTCGATATCTCATCTGAAAAACCTAAGCTTGAATGAAGTGTTCCGTCTCTGTCAAGAGCTATCGTGTATGAACCTGGCGGGACCTCTTTACTTAACCTTACACCCTCTTTATCACAAATTCGGGCCAACTCATCAGGAGAAGGCTCTTTTTGCAAGGTTTCTGCCTGGACCTCTATTATGGCCATATCAGTATATCGTTTCAGCCAGAGCTGGTATTGAGAGATGCCCTGATATATCCAGTCCTCTTTTATCTTTCCGACTGCGATAATAAAAAGTTTCATCTGAAAGGTTCCTGAATCAGAGCCCCTTATTCTGCACTCTTATCTCTCTTCTCCAGGAAAAGGATCTGGACTAAACGGTGAATGATCATGGCAACTGCGAATAGGGAGAGACCTAGTACGAGCCACATGATAATCCCGAAGTTATCTTTGACTACAGGTATTGAGCCGATATAATAACCTCCTAGCACAAAAACGAGAGACCACAGGATACCTCCGATTATACTGTACGCAAGGAAAGTCCGGTAACGCATATCTCCAACTCCCGCAAGAAATGGAGCGAATGTCCTTATATAAGGGATAAATCTAGCAATAATAATAGTGAGCCAGCCATATTTCTTAAAATATTCTCCAGTATAATTAAGCCATTCACGCTTGATGAAACGCGGATAACGCTCAACTACTTTATCGCTGCCGAAAAGAGACCCTATAAAGTAGTTCAGTGTGTCCCCTGCAATTGATGCAACTGAAAAGATTATAACGAGAAGACGTACATCCAGAACTCCGCTTGCGGCAAGTGCCCCTGAAACAAATAGAAGAGAGTCACCAGGAAGGAAAGGAGTCACCACAAATCCGGTCTCAATAAAAATTATTGAGAAAAGAATGAGATAAATAAGGGGCCCGAATTCTAATGTGAATATTGTAAGATTTTGATCTAAATGGAGGAATAGGTTCAGAAAGTTTAAAATCATTATAGTAGTTCTCGTAGAATAGATTTCTATCAGGAAACTATAATGGTTCTTAAAAGTGCCATGGCGGGTGAAGGAAAATTTAAGAGGATAATACTTTTCAGATGAAAAGGTACTATCTAGTGTATGAGGGACCGTTTCATTACCGAACCTGAAGGTTATAAACTTCTGTTGAAATATGGCATACCACTACCAGAATATCGTTTTGTTTCTAATGAAGAGATGGCAGTCGAAGCGGGCAGGGAGATAGGCAGGGAACTTGTCCTTAAGATTGTTTCAAAGGATATCATACATAAAAGCGATGCAGGTGGAGTCCTATTCTCTTCCCATTCTGAACCTGATGTTAGAGCGGCTTACAGGAACCTCATTGAAAAAATACGGATAAATCGTCCTGATGCCGCAATTGAAGGCGTCCTTGTCGTGGAAAAGGTTAGGTCAGGACTTGAAATTCTCGTTGGGGGAAAGACAGACCCCACTTTCGGGAAAGTCCTTACAATCGGAGCAGGAGGGACAATGGTTGAGTTCCTGAATGATATTGAACTCCACACTATCCCGGTAACTGGTGAAGAGATAATCAGGATGATTGAAAACCTGAAGATTAATTCAATTATAAAAGGTTATCGAGGGAGTGCACCACTGGATGTGAATGCCCTTGTGAGATTTATCGCATCTTCCGCTGATCTTTTTATAAATGAGGTGGAAATTAGTGAGTTTGATTTTAACCCTGTATTTTTGTATGAAAACGGTGGTGTAGTGGTTGATGTCAGGCTTATTAACGGTGAGAGCCAGGAAAGAAATGTTCATACAGTGAATGCACCCCTATCTGCCTCTCTTTTTGCACCCAGAACAATCGCAGTTATCGGGGCATCTTCTGACCCGAGAAAAGTAGGATATGCTGTATTTCGAAATCTTCTTTCATTTGGAGGGCTGGTTTATCCGATAAACTCAAAGCGGGACGAAGTCCTTGGGAAGAAGGCATGGCACTCGCTCGGAGACATCCCCGGACCTGTCGATCTCGCTCTTATTACAACTCCTGCAAACAGTGTCCCCAAGATAATCAGTGAATGCGCAGAGAAGGGAGTCCCCCTGATAGCAGTTATCTCATCAGGTTTCCGTGAGTCGGGAAAGGATGGGGAAGAGCTTGAAAAAGAGGTAATCAATCTTGTAAAACTGCATAAACTTCACCTTATAGGCCCTAACTGTCTTGGGGTCATGGTCCCACCTCTCGGAATCAATGCAACTTTTGACCCCATGAGTCCAAAGCCAGGGAGTATAGCTTTTGTGTCACAGAGTGGCGCAATAATCACGACAATGGTTGACCTGAGTGTGGCTGAAGGGATAGGGTTCTCTTCAGTTATTAGTGTGGGAAATCAGGCGGATCTTGGTTTTGAAGATTACCTGGCAATGCTTGAGTCTGATCCAGCGACAAAGTCAATTGTTCTGTATATCGAAGAGGTCAGAAACGGGCCTGCATTCCTTGAAATAATGCAGAGGGTGACAAAGACAAAACCTGTAATTGCCATTAAAGCGGGTTCCAGCGAGATGGGCAGGAGTGCTGCCTCATCACATACAGGTTCACTTGCCGGAGATGCAAGAGTCTATGAGGCTGTATTTCGTCAATGCAACGTCTTTTCAGCGCATTCACTGAGAGACGCATTTCTCATGGCAGACTTACTCGCAGAGGAGGGTTATCCTAAGGGAAACAGGGCGGTCGTAATCAGCAGTGCAGGTGGATTTACTGTACTTGCTTCAGATTATGCCGAACATTATGGTATCTCACTTATTGAATTCCCAAATCAACTTCTGAAGGAACTTGACCTTTTACTTCCAAACCAATGGAGCCATAAAAATCCGATGGATATAATAGGTGACGCGGGACCTGACAGGTTTGCCGTTGTATTTGACCTGATGCTTGCAAATGAAGACCTTTGGGACATTGCATTCGTTATTGCCGTTCCTTCAGCTGTTTCCGAACCTTCACACCTTGCTCATGAGATTGTCAGGTTCAGGCGTAACACAAAAAATATTGTAATTGGTTGTATGCTTGGCGGAGACAGCATGAGGGCCGGTCTCAGGGTCCTGCATGAGAAGAATATTCCCAATTTCAGTGAGACACAAGACGCATTCCGTACTGTCGGGATGATCCTTGGCATGAGAAAAAAAGAGAAGGTTTTAGACCTCTACAATGTTGTAACGCCAGCAGAAGAAACCTCCCACAGGTTCACGTATTGAACCCCGAACAAGGGTAGAGAGAATTTTATCGACATTTAGAAGAATTCTATTATCCTCCTTTTCTTCTTTCTCCTGACTTTTCCGTTTTATGACCCCCTTCATATAATCTCCAAGGTTTGCTCCGATATTCATTTTTATAGGTTCAATTAGTGACTCTTCTATATTCACAACATCCGATACCATATCAGCTGTAAATGCATATCTGGCATTTTTCGAGACATTTTTATCAAGGAGGACTATTCTCCTGTTATCATTATTCTCAATTGAAGAACGGAATTCAAGGAGGTTATGAAGGTCGATAAGTGTTACAAATTCATCCTTATAACACATATATCCAGGGATGTAAGGGGGTGAGTTGTAGACCGGCTGAACCTGTGTAATTCTTAATATCTTCTGCACAATACCAGCTTCAACAAAGAAGTGGTGCTCCCCAAGGAGAATTTCTACAAGGAACAACTGTTATGACCTCATTCCTGGACCACTCTCTTCATGATCTTCTCAATATCAAGCCATATTATTATTTTGTTCTCATCAATCCCTTCCTTTCGCCGGTCAGCCTTGTCCAGAGATATTTTAATAAAACCTTTCACATATTCTGCCATTGATGAATCAGTATTTTCATCAACGTTTTCGATATTCGCTGCATCAACCCGGATAACACTGTGAATTTTATCAACAATCATTCCGGCATGGACTCCATTTGTCGCGTCCGGCATGAAGACAATGATTTTCTGACTTTTTATATATTCCCCTCCTTTCAGTGAGAGCATTTCACGGAGGTCGATAATTTTTGTTATCTCACCTCTCAGGTTAATTATACCTGCAAGGTGGGATTGAGTGTGAGGGACCGGGGTTATCGGCATCATCCGTACTATTTCACGTGTAAGATGGATATCCACCGCATAGCTTTGGCCGCTTATCTCAAACTCCACAACATCGTAAGTACCTTCCATTTTTTCACCTCAAAATGAGACGGATTTTTTTTGTTATTTTTATCATTATCCTTCTCTCCAGCTTTATATAGTGAATTTATCTATCTCTTTTGTGAGTTTGTTCACGACCTCGTTTACGCTGCCAATAACTTTGACTATCTGGTCAATAGCAGCTGAAGCCTCTTCACTTGCCGCTGCAGAGTCCATAGATTCCTTTGCAGTACTTTTCACAAGGCCGCTGACTTCATTAACACTTGCGGTTATCTCCTCGACTGACGCAGCCTGTTCCTCTGCTGCACTTGCAACTTCACTCACATTAGAGGTAATACTCCCTACTGAACTCACTATCTCATTGAATATGTGCAGGGTCTCAGAGACTGCTTTCCCGCCTTCTGTCACATCGTTATTTGCGGTAGTCATTGCTTGGGCTGCAAGCTCTGACTTTTTCTGGAGTTTTCCGATAATGTCTGCAATATTTTCTGCTGATTTTTGTGACTCCTGGGCAAGAGATTTCACTTCGTTCGCAACCACTGCAAAGCCAAGCCCGGCGTCACCTGCTCTCGCGGCTTCAATTGCTGCGTTAAGGGCAAGCAGGTTTGTCTGGTCTGCAATGTCACCGATAAGGCCGACTATTTTCCCAATTTCCTCCATCTGGTCCCTGATGTCATTGATGATAGTGTTTATCTCACCAGTTGACCTTGTAATTCCCATCATCCCGTTTTCAGCGTTTCCGGCAAGTTTTGCGCCTCGTTTTGAAAGTTCATCCGCCTCAACCGAGAGTTTTGAGACCGACTCTGTCTTTACTGCCACATCATTTACTGTTGAAGAGAGATCTTCCATCGCCTGCAAAATCTGAATTATTCCCTTGTCACTCATTTCGGCATTGGTACTTACAGCTCCCGCACTCCTTGCTACTTGTGCAGAACCTGCTGCTATCTCTTCTGAACTTGCATTTGCTTCTTCAGCGCCTGCTGCCAGGTCCTGCACCTGGTTCGTGATAAGTTTTACAACCTGGGCAATCGCATTACCAAGATAGTTTAGTGAATCCCTGAACTTTGCAAAGTCCCCTGAAACTTTAATATTCTCGTTAAAGCGTACAGAAAAGTCCTGTTTTGAGAACCGCTCTGCAAGTCGCATAGCCTCGTTCAATGGAGACTCCACAGCGTCAAGGGTCTGGTTTATACCTTCAATAATAGCCTGATATCCTCCGGCAAACTTCTTTGTGTCACCACGTACGTTAAGTTTTCCCTGAATTGCAGAGTCTGATAACTTCTGTGACTCTTCGATGAGACCGTTTAATGATGCTACTGTATCCCTTAGAGCTGGAGAGATCTCATCCTCCTTGTCTTTTGGGGTAATCTGAAGGCTCAGATCTCCTGCAGCAATCTTCTTCATTGTCCCAACAACAATATTCTGGAGGTCATCGGAAAAGATATCCATGGTCCGTGCCATATCTCCGATCTCATCTTTTCGTTCCAGTTTCAGCCGGTTTCCAAGATGGCCCAGGCCCATTTCTTTGAGCATTGCAACAGTATTCCCTAGTGGAACCGTTATACTCCGTGAAACTATAAATGCAAGTAAAAGTGCAATAATAATCCCAAGAATCGTAGCAACAGCTATCATTAGTTCAGATGCTGCAAATGTGGCATCCCCCTGTGTATTGAGTTTGTCAGCCGAATCGACATTTATCTTGGAAAGCTGCAATTGGGCTTCGTCGGCTGCAATTGCGGCATTATTTAAAGTCCCACCCGGCGCAATAAGTGCTAAAGCATCCTTATCTTTCCCTTGATCAATAAGTTGGAGATATTTTGCCATTTCGGTCTGATATGTTGCCCACGCAGAATCGAATTTCGGTAACCACAGCTTTTCGTTGTCATCGAGATTTGTGGCCCTGTATGCATCTATCTCTTTATTTATTTCTGCGGCATTCGTGTTTATATCTGAAGATGTGGCCTTTCTTTCATCCGGAACTGACTCATATTTATAGAGATCACCAGTAATCGTGGATAAATCTGAATTAGCCACTCCGAGGTTGTCAATAGGCAGCAGACGATCATCATACATGGCAGTCATCCCGTCATTAATTGACTTCATATTGAAGTATCCAATACCTGCAACTATCCCAAGGATAATAATTACAAGGATAAAACTTCCAAGAAGTTTTGGTCCCATCCGTATGTTGTCAAGAAAACTCATAGAAATCGCTTCACTTTAATAAGACAATTTATAAAATAACTATAAAAAACGATCGGAAAAATATTGCTGAATTTTAGATAAAATAAAAAAAAATTATAAGAATCATATGAATATTCTTACTTGGTCTTAATATTTTTCCTTTTTTCCAAGGAGAATAATATTGCGCGATAAGGGTAAATTTTTTTCTCTCTCCTGCATTAGATTGTAAATTTATTCGTCTCTTTTGTGAGTTTATTTACAACCTCGTTTACGCTGCCAATTACTTTGACTATCTGGTCAATAGCTGCTGATGCCTCTTCACTTGCAGCTGCTGAGTCCATAGATTCCTTTGCCGTGTTCTTAACAAGGCTACTGACTTCATTTACACTTGCGGTTATCTCTTCGACTGACGCAGCCTGTTCCTCTGCCGCACTTGCAACTTCACTTACATTTGACGCAATACTCCCTACTGAACTCACTATCTCATTAAATATGTGCAGGGTCTCAGATACTGCTTTCCCGCCTTCTGTCACATCTTTATTTGCTGTAGTCATTGCTTGAGCTGCAAGCTCTGACTTTTTCTGGAGTTTTCCGATAATGTCCGCAATATTCTCTGCTGACTTTTGTGACTCCTGGGCAAGAGATTTTACTTCGTTAGCGACAACTGCAAATCCAAGACCGGCATCACCTGCCCGGGCCGCTTCAATTGCCGCGTTAAGGGCAAGCAGGTTTGTCTGGTCTGCAATGTCACCTATAAGGCCGACTATTTTTCCAATTTCCTCCATCTGGTCCCTGATGTCATTGATAATAGTGTTTATCTCACCAGTTGACCTGGTAATACCCATCATCCCGCGTTCAGCGTTTCCGGCTAGTTTTGCCCCACGTTTTGAAAGTTCATCCGCTTCAACCGAGAGTTTTGAGACGGATTCTGTCTTTACTGCTACATCATTTACTGTTGTAGATAGATCTTCCATTGCCCTTAAGATCTGGATTATCCCTTTGTCACTCGTCTCTGCATTGTTACTTACCGCTCCTGCACTCTTTGCTACCTGGGCAGAACCTGCAGCAATCTCTTCTGCACTTGCATTCGCTTCCTCTGCACCTGCTGCAAGGTCCTGTACCTGGTTCGAGATAAGTTTTACAACCTGGGCAATCGCAGCACCAAGATTGTTAAGTGAATCCCTGAATTTTGCAAAGTCACCTGAAACCGTAAGGTTCTCGTTAAAACGAACCGAAAAGTCCTCTTTAGAGTAGCGCTCTGCGAGTCGCATCGCTTCATTCAGTGGGGCTTCAACAGCTTCAAGGGTCTGGTTCATACCCTCGATAATAGCCATGTAACCGCCGGCAAACTTTTTCGTATCCCCCCGAACGTTAAGTTTTCCCTGAATCGCAGAATCCGAAATTTTTTGCGATTCTTCAATGAGACCGTTTAATGAGGCTATTGTATCCCTGAGAGCTGGAGCAATCTCATCATCATTGTCCTTTGGGGTTATTTGAAGGCTAAGATCGCCGGCCGCAATTTTTTTCATTACCCCGACAACAATATTCTGGAGGTCATCAGCAAAGATATCCATAGTCCGTGCCATATCCCCAATTTCGTCCTTACGTTCCAGTTTTAACCGGTTTCCAAGGTGACCGAGGGTCATCTCTTTGAGCATTGCTCCTGTTTTTCCAAGCGGAACAGTTATGCTCCGGGATAATGTAAACCCAAGCACGAGTGCAATAATAATCCCAAAAATTGTCGCAAGAATTATCAGCAATTCTGATGCCGCAAAAGTGACATCTCCCTGAGTATTGAGTTTTTCTGCTTCATCGACATTTATTTTTTGGAGTTGGGTCAGGGCATCATCTACTGCCACACGTGCATTACTCAGGGTTCCTCCCTTTGCAAGCAATGCTATCGCATCCTTATCTTTTCCCTGGTCAACTAACTGGAGATATTTTGTTATTTCAGTCTGATATGTTGCCCATGCAGAATCGAATTTGGGTAACCACTGTTTCTCGTTGTCATTAAGACTAGTGGCCCTGTATGCATCCATCTCTTTACTTATTTCTGCGATATTATTGTTCATTTCAGTTGTAAGGGCCGTTCTCTCTTCTGGAATTAATTCGTATTTATATAAATCACCACGAATGAAATAAAAGTCTGAATTGGCTGTCCCGAGTTGGTCAATAGGCACCAGACGGTCATCATACATAGCAGTCATTCCGTCATTAATTGACTTCATATTGAAGTATCCAATACCTGCAACTATCCCAAGGATAATTATTACCAGGATAAAACTCCCAAGGAGTTTAGGTCCCATCCGGATATTATCAAGAAAACTCAAAAGAATTCGCTCCGCTTTCATATGCACTTTTGCGAATGAGGTATAAATAACAATCGTCAAAAAAGGAAGGGGGAACTCATATGATAATCTAAAAATAATTAGGGGGAGGAAGATTAGATATATTTATTCCCGGTTATTAATTTGTGGTTCCTGTCGTTGTTTTTTGTTTAAATAATACTCCCGGATGAGCTATATTGAATGTCTCAATCCATGCTTTAATCTTTGTCTTGTCTCCTGCCTGAATAAGGGCCGAGAGTTCAGTTGTGTCGTAACCTGCAGTTGAGATTTTACTCACCAGGTTTGAAGTCATGTTTGTGAATGAAAACTTTCCTTTTCCCACGCCGGAGCTACCATTGCAGGCATGTAATACTCCCGGATGAGCTGTGTTGAAAGCATCAATCCATGCTTTAATCTTTGTCTTGTCTCCAGCTTGAATGAGAGCCGAGAGTTCAGTCGTGTCGTAACCTGCAGCTGAAAGTTTACTTACAATATTTTCAAAGCCAAATTTTTGCGTTGTATTTTTTGCAATTCCTGATTTTAAATTGTGGAGATTTTTCATTGTTCCATACTGCTGGCCACTTGCTGTTGTAGTTGCTGCAGTTACTGCACAGGATGCAGTGACCAGAGCAATGATACAGACAATTGAAATGGCACAGATAGAATTTTTAAGCAATTTCATAGTTTTATCACATTCTTCATTCTTCGGAGAGGAATCATTTTCAGACTCCTGTCCTTGTAAATGATGTTTGACATTTTGTGATATAAAGGTAACCATTGTTGTAAGACATCTTACTTTTCAATAAAAACAATGAAAAACCTTGTCAGAATGTTCATCATCCGAAACATTTTTTCCCAGGTCAGATTTCAAATTGAAGATATGCAAGTGTATACTTTTTTTTCGACCTTAGTATAATCCTTGAGATGTGCATATATAGAAAGAGCCAATAGCCTCGTCTGAGAACATACCAATAGAAAATACTTCTTGCAGTACGACCGTTTCCGTCGTTGAACAGGTGTATGATAGACTATACCTGTTTTGGGACTGGCAATGACAATATCATTGCTTTTCCGGGAGTTTTTGCATTTAGCTTCTCTATCCCAATTACTAATTTAGTATATTTTAGTAGTTATTAGTAATTACAATGTACCAAGAATTTTGCGCTCTTTTAAAACCCATTAACATTGAAGTCAATTTTTCTATATTTTCATACCCCATTAGAAATTTTTTTTAACACAATGACACTTATGATTTTGGCATTTTGACCTTTTTCTCTTGTATATCCAGTTTGATTTCACCGATAGATCACCTTGGCCTTGTAGCGGGAACTTTTTCGAAACCCGGATAAAAAAAAGTTATGACATCAGGATGTCATAACTTACAAATAATCATGGCATCAAGATGTAACTATGGTGTCAATCGAAGAGCTGGAGCGGTTCAATCCCTGGTGGACCAAAGGGGGTGTACCCCTGGAATGGACACAAGAGTACAGAAGAAAACTTTATTTCTCGATTGAACCCTATGTGAAAAGACGCCAGATACTACTTGTATACGGCCTGAGACGGGTTGGAAAGACCACTCTGATGATGCAGGTTATCCAAAGTCTGCTCAAATCCGTCCATCCCCGGCACATCCTGTATTTTTCATTTGATGAAGAAACATTTACCATAAAAGATGTGCTTGAGACCTACCAGAAGGTTATACTGCACAGTAGTTTCGAAGATTCCCCCGAATCTATATACTTATTTATTGATGAGATCCAGAAGCAGGATGGCTGGGAAAATACCGTCAAGACATATTATGATCTCTACCCGGGCATCAGGTTTTTCCTATCAGGTTCTGCCTCGGCAGTTATAAGAAAACGATCAACGGAAAGTCTGGCTGGACGAATCCTTGATTTCACCTTACTACCGCTCTCATTTGAAGAATTTCTTGAACTAAATGGAAAAAATACCGGGAGGATAAAGGAAGATCCGGACCTCTGGAAGCGGGAGATCATCCCCATTTTTTACCGGTACCTGAAATATGGACAGTTCCCGGAGCTGGCGAGGGAAACAGATGAGACATTTGCAAAAAAATACCTGTTAAATACCATTATCGAGCGAGTGATCTACCGGGACCTTCCCGAAGAGTTTGGGATTAAAGACATTGAACTTCTCAGAAATATTGTTATTCTGGTCGGAAAAAATCCAGGAATGATCGTAAAGTACAGCGAAATTTCAAAAAATTTTGGCCGGGACCAGAGGACCGTTGCGAACTATTTTGAATACCTCGAATACGGGCTGCTACTACGGTTTGTCTACAATTACCGTGGAGGCGCCCTTGCAAGCATGAGAAAGATGAAGAAGGTATATTTTTCAACCCCTAACCTTGTGTTTGCCTTAAACCAGAACCTGGACAGGATTTTGCCCCTTATGTTGGAGAACCTCGTTGCCTGCGAGACCGGGGCAAAATTCTTTTACCGCAATAGCTTTGAAGTTGATTTTATTACAGAGGCCGAAAACGGGCTCGTTGCCATTGAAGTGAAAAATAAACAAAATGAGGTAACTCAGTTACTAAAATTCAGAGAAAAATTCGCCAATAAAATGATAGACGCTTATCTTCTCGATGTTGAGGGTGAAGGTGAAAAGGACGGTGTGCGAATTATTCCGGTCTGGAAATTCCTCCTGGGTATCTGACAGGTTACCCCTTACGGAATGACGGAATGAAGGGTAAAATAACTGCTGATAACATTGTGCCCATTTTTAGGTAGTCAGGAATTTTGATTAAAAGGAGAAGATTAGTTAGATAGATATTTGAATGGCTTCCTGGAGATCTCCCTATTAATTCGTTTCTCGTTTTATCCGGTTTTTCTATGTTATCTTAACAATATTCTGTCATAAATTTTTTTTGAACTTTGAGATAACCTTGACGGATGGAAAATATAGGTTTGTCAGCAAAAAAAAGAAAGTTCAATATATTCTGCCTATTCGCTCCGCAATGCATCAATCGGGTCCATGTTTGATGCCTTCCATGCCGGATAAAGGCCAGAAAACAGGCATACAAGGATACCGATTATCATCCCGTAAGGAACATAAGCGATACTCGCGGGTAAAAAGAAATATTTGGTATTTCCCACGAATACGTTTACAACCGTGTATCCGATAATAAGGCTCATAAAACCACCCACCCCGGCTCCAATAATGCCAAGAATAATTGCCTCGTAAACAAACATCCGCCTGATCTCTGCTCTTTCTGTCCCAATACTTCGAAGAATGCCGATCTCCTGGATCCTGTCGTTCACAGACATCATCATAACGTTAAATATACTCACTGCTGCAACGACAAGGGAAATCCCTCCAATAGCAAGGATAAACGTAGTCATTGTATCAAATGTCTGTGATATAGAATTAAGCCTTGAGCGTGAGTCCTCGACTGAAACGGTCTGTGTTTGTCGGTTCATTCTTTTGTTGATGGCCTCTATTATCGAATCCATTGTGTCGATGTCTTCAACAATGATGTTAACCTGGTTATATTCATTCTCGTTTCCAAAATGGTTTGTAAAGAAACTGTCAGAAGTAATTATTGCACTATCTGCCATCATGTCAGGAGAAAAGCCCCTTGCAGCAAGAATCCCTGCTACCCGGACTGTTGTGACATCTTTTGCTCCTGCACTTGTATTTCCAATTTTTATTCTGTTCCCTATACCCAGGTTGAAATTTTGTGCGAGGGTTGCACCTACAAGTGCATCCTCAGTGCCCCTTATATTATTGCCCTCGTTAATTGTGAGAAAATATTGTACGTCATCAGGGTTTAATCCGTAAATCGCTGCTCTTCCGTCATCAGCCCCTATCTTAATATTTGTCTGGGTACGGTGCAATGGTATAACCCGGTTCGTCCCTACAACCTGTTTTATCTGTCTTACCTGGTTATCGGAAACTGTAGCTTTTAAGGTTGCATTTTGACCTGAACCACTTATTTTTGAAACGTCTGTAGTGACAACGAGGACATTTGCATTTGATGAGAGCTGGTCCTTTACCATGAGCGTTAGATTTGTCCCTAGCATCCCCATCGCAGATATGGCGACAACGCCTATAATTATCCCAATCGATGCAAGGATGGAACGCAGAAAGTTTATCCTTACACTTCGGAGCGAGAGTTCAAAAAAGATATCAGGAAACATTTGCAATCCTCCCGTCTTCCAGCGTTATTGTACGGTGGGCATACCGTGTAAGTGAAGGGTCGTGAGTAACCAGTATTACTGTTTTACCCTTTTTATTCAGTTCCACAAGAAGGTCCATTATCTGAGTCCCAGTTTTCTTATCGAGATTTCCGGTAGGTTCATCGCAAAGAAGAATTTTCGGTTCATTAACAAGGGCACGTGCAATCGCTACACGCTGCTGCTGACCCCCGGATAACTGTGAAGGGCGGTGAATAGCCATAGTTTCATCGATTCCGGTTTCATTAAGGATATGCGAAGCTCTTTTATTTTTGTCCCTTTTTTTATATTTCAGGATAAGCGGATATTCAACATTTTCATAAGCTGTCAACAGTGGGATCAGGTAGAATTTCTGGAATACATAACCTATGACATCCCTACGCATATGCGTCCTTTCCAGGTCATTAAGTTTTGCAACATTTTTCCCGTCTATAGAGAGTTCACCAGATGTGGGGACATCGAGAATCCCGAGCTGGTTGAGGAGGGTAGACTTTCCTGAACCTGAAGCTCCCATTATCGCTAAAAATTCTCCTTCCCTTACATCAAAAGATACATTATCCAGAGCAACAACATCTCCGGATTCAAGCTTGTAAACTTTTGTGACATTGATGAGTTGCATTATAGGAGTTTTCTCCATCACTCATCACCCTAGTTCTTCTTTATTTTTGATGAAATCCATCTGCGTTTTTTATAGAGTACGATTGCGACAATAATAACTAATATTCCGGCTATAAGGGGAATAAACCCTGATATCCCTGTGTTACTCGTCCTGCCTATCCCTCCAAACGGTCCACCTGCTCCTCCCCTGGAACTTGTTCCTGTCGGCTGAACTTTTCCTGAACCTGAACCCGCTAATGATCTAAGATTGAGGTCTATCACTTTTGAAAAGGAATTTCCGTCGTTATCCTTCCATTGAACGAGGAGTGGAACGTCCACGAGGTCTGGTGAAGAGAATGTTATCTCAAAACTTGAAAAGTCACCTGAAGAGAGAGACCCAATTGATTCTTCCCTTGATGGATCTACCGGACTTGCCGGGTTTTTTACTGTGACAATAACTCCTTTTGCATCGTTAATTCCAGAATTGCTGATATCTCCGTTCAATTTGTAGTAGTCACCCATAGATGTGAGAGCAAGATTGTTCACAACGGGTATCACCCCAAGTTTATCTTCTCCGATAGGAAGGTCCAGGGAATAATCCATTGAGTGCTTATTGTCAACACCATTGTTGAATGTTATGTGAAAAGTCAGGTTGCTGCCAGTATTTGGAGTAACCGAAAAAGGAACATCTACCGATTTCATTGAATCAAGTTTTGACGCAAAAAATTGTTGTGGATTAACATCTATACCTTCACCTGATGGAATGATAAGGAGATTATCAACCTCGGAGTCTCTTGGGTTGACAACTGACAAACTGAGTGTGTCCTTTTTTGAAACAGCAAAATTATCTGGTTTTTGGGAAACACCTACCGTAATATCTGATGAATCCACCCGTACATTGAATGGGTAGTTCAGAGTGCCTGAATCCTTAATATCTGTGGAAAATATAGGGAAATAAACCCCGTTATTTCCCCCGGCTTTTACCTGAAAGACAAAAGACATCTTGCTGCCAGGATTAAGATAGATCATATTCTCATAGGAATTAGTATTGATTAAGTGGATATCATTACTGGAAATTGTTGCATGAGACATAGCTACCGACTGGTTTCCGGTATTTTCAACATTCACGGTAACAATTCCGGTTTCATATGGATATAGTGTTCCAGGGTTTACGTCAACTGAAGTAACGTGAACCTGAGATGCAATGTCCTGGGAACTAATTGCCGCAACTGGTAATACTGTTACAATTGACAGGACAATTAATAGGAGAAATAGCGTTGTTTTCATAATTTATCAGTTCTTTTCATCTATTCTGTTATTTCAAGATCAATTTCTACTTTTACTTTGTTATAGATGTTGCCATGTAAAGTATATTTTACTTTTTATTGTTGCATCAGGAGAGTCCCCTCAAAGATGAAAATTTATGAATAAAGTTAAGAAAAGGAAGAACAGATTCATCTGCATATAAATACTAAATTTAAAACTAAGATAGATAAGTACAATTTATGGATAAGATCTAAAAATTATGACAGGTAAACAGAATAACAGGAACCGTATAAGCATCCGTCCCGGGCTTATTGTTGACATAGTTCAAAAGCAGGACCAGAGAAGTGGGAAACTTACCAGGGGGACCGTTAAGGATATATTGACAAATTCAGGTTACCACCCGTATGGGATAAAAGTACGACTTGATGATGGGAAGGTAGGAAGAGTTATCAAAATATCAGCAAATGAGGAGTAAAATTGGGAAATGTCCTAAACTAGCATACTTTCTAATCTGAAAAATCATATTATATTTGTGAACTGTGTATGGCTCGGTTAAAAATAATTAAACTGTTAAACCAACAAAAATGAGAGTTGTAATATTGAGAAAACTCATTTTCCTGGCGATTGACTGAAGATGATTTGATCTCATATGACTCGCCCACCAGAAACTTTTATAAACATTTTTCATATCAATATTTATAAATAATATAAACCGATAAGGAATTTGAGAATAACCAGAATATTTAAAAAAAGAACTGATAAATCATGCAAAAAATACTATTACTTCTATTAATTGTCCTATCAATTGTAACTGTATTACCGGTTACTGCATTAAGTTCCCTGGATATTGCATCTCAGGTTCACGTCACTTCAGTTGACGTAAACCCTGGAACACTGTATCCATATGAAACCGGGATTGTTACCGTGAATGTTGAAAATACCGGCAAACAGTCTGTAGCTATGTCACATGCAACAATTTCCAGTAATGATATCCAGTTAATCAATACTGATTCTTATGATAGCATGATCTATCTCAATCCCGGGAGTAAGATCTCCTTTGTCTTTCAAATAAAAGCCGGAGGAAATGATGGCGTTTACTTCCCTATATTTTCCACAGATATTAAGGATTCAGGCACTCTCTACTACCCTTTCAATGTACGGGTGGATTCATCAGATATTAAGGTAGGTATTTCCCAAAAACCTGATAATTTTGCAGTTTCAAAAAAGGACACACTTAGCCTATCTGTTGTCAACCCAAGAGGCTACCAGGTTGATAATCTCCTTATCATTCCATCAGGTGAAGGAATAGATGTGAATCCACAACAATTTTTTGCTTCAAAACTGGACTCAATGGACTCTGTTGATGTCCCTTTTTCGGTCACTCCAAATAGCGGAAATAACCTGACATTTCATATAACATACAACAATGGAATTGACAACAAACATTCAATAGATTTTCCAGTGAGTCTCTTAATTGGCGCTGATAAACTTGGAGTGATACCTGTTGTGAACAATCTTGCTCTCACATCTATGGGTGATTACTACAAATTGAACGGAGATATCAGCAATTCAGGAATTAATGATGCAAAAGGAGTTATCGTTACAGTTAAGGCCCCGGCTCTTGCAGTTGACCCGTCAAGAGAGGAGTCAATTGGTTCTCTCTCATCAGGTGACTTTTCAAGTTTTGAAATAACATTCTCGTCGGCGGACCTCTCGGACGTTCCACTTCTCGCTCAATGGAAGGATAACGATGGTAATTCCTTTTCAAAAGTAATAGACCTTAATCTTCGATCACTTTTGAGTTCAAGTTCAGGAAAACTTCAGTCAACTGGGACTTCGCGAGGAAATAATGGAATAGCGGGATTTGTTCCAATTATAGCCGGTGTATTAGTCATTATTATTGTAATTGTACTCTATAAAAAACGCAGATGGATATCATCAAAGATAAAGAAGAATTAGGTGATGGGTAAGGGAGAAAACTCCTATAATGGAGCTCATCAATGTCACAAACGTTTACAAGCTAGAATCCGGAGATGTTGTTGCTATAGGAATGCTTGGAACAAATCTTGCACTAATGGTAAAAGGCCAGCTCTCATCAAGTGCAAATGTTCTCGTTGTTACAACAGATGTCTCAAAGATAAGTGGAAATGGTAAAAACACTACGTTGAAATCAACGGTTTCAGAGAATCAGGTCAGGCAGATAATGTAGTTTGTAGGGATCAACCGATTCATCCCATTACACTGGACCCAGACAAATATAAAGATAGGAGCCGATGATGTCCATAAATGACAGGATTCAGGAGATCGGCATTCTTCGGAGTATTGGGACAGAAAGAGCAGAGATAAGGCGAATGTTCGTCTATGAAGCTATTATCCTTGGCATTATTGGAGCCGGGCTGGATGGTTTTATGAGTCTTATTATCGGATACACGGTTTTTTTATTTTTACCAAAGGCTGAGAAATTTTGGAGATGAGAAATCAACAAGATACACAAAAACAAGGGTTTTCAACTGTAAATGTCCCTAAAATTTTTGCTCTAACTTTGATACCATTATTTCTAGGAACTATTCCTGTTTTCATCGCTACAATTGCTCTTAGAGTATATATTAAAAGTGGAACGATTAATCAACTGTTGATAGGTTCAGGTATATTCCTGTTTGGCCTAGGTTCGACAATTTCAGGTTGGATAAAGCATCTTTCTGGTGGTCCGAACCTGTCGATTACCATCCATAGAACCTGTGCATGTATTAGTTCGATAGTTATTCTCATAGGAGCTGTTTTAAGTTTTTTTTATCTGGTTCCTGGAAGGGATATAGGCAATATCAGAAAATGAATCTCCATATATGGAGTGATTTGTGGATTTGTGGCTCTCTTTAGTCTGGCTACCATTCTCGGACTGGTTCCACCTTTCTTTATTTCATCTTTCGGGCCTACGTTCATAAGACAGATTATAGTAGAAAACGCCTGTATGTTTTTTACAACTTGCAACATGTAAACATCGTATTCAACCAATTGAAATTATTTGTAAACAAAAAGATGGAACAATATTTTCCGTTGAAGTTTCAGTTTCACGACTTCTACAGGGAAGAAAATGGATATATGCTGGTATTCTGCGTGATCATATTGATCAACAAACGGCAGAGTGAGAACTCAGCCAGGCAATTTTGTAAAATTTATTGTTGTGCTACCTGTGAGGGTTCGCAAAGTGAGTTCAATGAGTCTCAAGGTAGGTTTTACAATACTCACATTCGCTCAGACAAGGCATAGACTGCATAGTGTGGGCCATATTTGCCCTTTACTTCAATTGTTTTCAACTCAAGGATAGTAAAATACCTGGAAAATAATTCCCGAATTCCAGACTCTGATGAAAAGTAGAGAGTAGTCCCTATCTTAGTTTTACGGTATTATTTCATGAAGGTCTCCGAGTAGATCTGCCACTATAAACCTGCATATGACTCCACGTTCTTTTGCCTTTTCTTCTGCTATTTTTATTGCGGTAGGTGAACTGTCAACACCAGTTACGCGAAACCCGAGACCTGCCAGATATATTGCATAGTTACCCGCACCACAACCGAGGTCAATTGTTCTGCATGGCCTGACTTTGCCTTCCTTTATAAGATCAACAAGAGAGTCAGGAGGTGTGTCAATGTTCCAGGGACAGAAGCATAGTAGCCATTTTCATCCTTTTCGATTATTACAGAAAATTTTAAAAAATTCATTTCACTCTTGGAATATCATAAGGAGAAAATAACCTGATGAACCTGACCTCAGTCTGACCTTCTTCCCAGTTGATGATATCATTGACCATCCGTGTAACATTCAGATATAGGATATGTGTATCTGTAAACCCCTGAAACTCTTTACGGCTCTCCAGGCGCTCGAGAAAAATTGTCCCATTAAGATATTCATTTGCAATTAATGCTTCTTTACGCTCCTGTGCCCATTTTATATCACTGTCTGTCACGTCATAAATGCCAATTATCCGGTCAACAATTATCCCATATGTCTCCCTGTTCGTGAGATTTGGGTCAATGAGAAGTACGCGTACATTCCTTTCATCGGATAAACCCCGGTCTTTAAGAAGGAAACGTGTATCCACCAATGTTACAGTGAAATCTCGAAGCCGCATAATACCCGTAATAAACCTGGAGGCATTTGGTAATGGCGTCGTATGTGCCTTTCTGACTACTTCACGTATCGAATTGACATCTGCTGCATAGATGCCTTTACCCAGCATAAAAAACAGGAGTTTCATTATATTTGTCAAAAAGAGACTTGGGGATTATACATATTAATAGTGACTGTCTCACACAATAAGCCGGCGGTGCATCCGCTTTATTGCATATATTGCAGAGATAGACGAGAAAAAAATAACAAACAGGACTGAAAATAGAAAAAAACCTCCTGGCGCAATTCCTGATAAAGAACGCATCATTTCGACCGAATGGGTAAGAGGCATGATCATTGCAACACCAAGGGCAACGTGAGGGAGGACTGAAAGTGGAAAAACGGTCCCTGCAAATAGGAGCATTGGTGTGATAAACAGGAAAGCCGGGTAATTCAGTGTGTCAATCGAAGGTGAAATGGCAGTGAAACACATCCCGATTGCGGCAAAAAGAAAACCAGAAATCAATATTGCAGGAATAAGAAGGAAGATAAGATTAACTTCCAATAAACCTGCAATGATTAGGACAAGGGAGACAGCACAGCCATAAAGTACTCCTTTTGTTGTTCCCCATAATATTTCACCTAAAATTACCTCATCGATTCCGACCGGGGTTGCAATTATAGCATCAAAGACCTTTTGGTAGTACATCCTGACAAAAGAAGCATAAGTGCATTCGAAAAAAGAAGCGTTCATAACTGATATTGCTACTAGACCCGGAGCAATGAAACGTGCATATGACACACCCTCTATAGCATTGATAAAAGAACCTACCCCAAATCCCAGAGCAAGAAGATAAAGTATCGGTTCAATAAAAGGCGGGAGAAAGTTGACTTTCCAGGTCTTCATAAAGACGCGAAAATTTCGCTCCCAGACGTCTTTTGTCCTTAATAATGATCCTGATATTTCTGAAAACGTAATCATCAGTCGCGAAGGCTCCTTCCAGTTATTACTAAAAATACATCTTCAAGGGTTGCCTTTCTTGATATGATGTCTGTGACTCCTTCGTTCATGAATATTTTCATGACCGGTTGTGGGTTTCGCGTGAAGTGATATAGTTCACTACCCATCGGTGTAAATGGCAGGGAGTTTGCCTTGAGAATTTCATGCTCTCTCTCACTGTTATCAAGTATTACAACATATTCGCCCGCATAATTCTCTATTACATCACGTGGTTTACCTTGTGCAAGAATGTGACCATTATCAATGATTAAAAGCCGGTCACACAGACGTTCAGCCTCTTCCAGGTAATGTGTCGTAAGAAGGACTGTATTCCCTTCGTCACGGAATTTCCGAACGTGATCCCAGATAAAATGACGTGCCTGCGGGTCAAGCCCGGTGGTAGGTTCATCAAGTATCAGGAGAGAGGGGTCGTTTACGAGAGCCCTTGCAAGAACAAGCCTCCGTTTCATACCCCCTGAAATCGCATCTATTGAAGAGTTACGTTTATCCGTAAGTTCTATCATTTTAAGGAGTGATTCAGCTTTCTCTTCAGCTATCCTTCCTTTTATGCCAAAAAAACGTGCATACTGGATAAGGTTTTCGTAAACGCTCAGTTCAGGGTCAAGGTTATTTTCCTGCGGGACTATTCCAAGTAAGCGCTTGATAGAAATGTGTGATTTATCAGGGTCGAGGCCGAAAACAGTAAGATCTCCGCCAGTCCTTGGAGATATGCACTGTACCATTCTTAGAAAACTAGTCTTTCCAGCACCATTTGGCCCTAAAAGTCCGAATACCTCTCCTTTGTTGATATCGAAAGTGAGATTGTCTACTGCAGTACAGTCGCCAAATTTTTTTAAAAGGTTATTTACACTGATTATAACGTTATTTTCAATGAAATTTTCTTCATTGGGTGTATTATTTTTTTTCATTAATGTTTACACACTCTTCAGCAATTCCTATGTTTTATTGAGAGTGAGTGAAATAACCTTTGATTGTGTTTGTCTGCGAGGACGATGGAGTTGATATACCATTTGAAGAGAAGGAAAATATCCTTTAACGGGAATTTGGGAAAAACAGAGGTTTTTGACGGGCTCTTGCACGAGAAATCCTCGATATTACAGGTATCACTATAGAAGAGACGGGTGTTCCTGGTATGGGTGCACGGTTTGAAATAGTTGTACCACAAAGGGACTATCGGATTAATAATGACAAGGAAAAAAAGGTAGGAATCCTTGACTAAATATTACAAATCACGAATCTGGCATGAGAAATGGTTCCCTCTTGTTCTAATTATTATTCTTACGATAGCTATTTTTATTATAAGTATCATTTCCCTTATCTCCGGATGGCAGACAATATTCCAGAACCTGTTCTATTTCCCGATAATTTTGTCATGTGTATATTATTTAAGGAAGGGTTTTTTCTTTTCCGTTCTGCTTGCATTCGGATATTTTATTCTTATGGTTCTCTTCTCAAAAGACCCTGTAGTACTGGAAGGAGCCTTTATCAGGGTTTTAATTTTTATCCTTGTTGCAGGCGTTATAACCTATCTGTCCATTATCCGGATTCGTGCTGAAGATGCTTTGAAGCGAAGTGAAGAGTTCAACAGAGGTCTTGTCGAAAATATGCCAAACCTGGTGATGGTTTTTGACCAGGACCAACAAGTCCAGTATGTAAATCCGGCAGCAACGGCTGCCCTGGGATACTCATCTGAAGAGATGGTCGGGACAGATATCATGCGGTACGTAATACCGGATCACGATGTACGGATTGAGGCAGTAAATAAAGAGTGTTTCCTTTCAGGAAGCGGAGAATCCACGGAAATCATACTTCTGACAAAAAAAATGGAAAATTTGACAGTAATCTTAAAATGTGCTCTCCTGCAATTTCAAAACCAACAGGCGATTCTCATGCTTCTTGCGGATATTTCTGATCGAAAGCGGGCTGAATTGGCTTTACTTCAGGCAAATAAAAAACTCAATTTACTCTCAAGCATTACACGGCATGATATAATGAATAAAGTAGTTACTATCCAGGGCTTCATGCGGTTTGCACGAAAAGCGAAAGATATTAAGGATATTGAACCATTTCTCGATAAAATATCTGATTCTGCAAAGGCTATAGAACGCCAGATAGCTTTTTCAAAGGACTATCAGAACCTGGGTTTAACCTCGCCAAAATGGCTTAACATATCAAATATCGTTATTTTAGCCAGTAACCCTGCTATTCATATTACTGATGAAACCGGAAATCTCCTGATATTTGCAGATCCTCTTTTTGAAAAGGTTTTATATAACCTTGTTGATAACACAATTCGTCATGGAGTAACTGCTACAGACGTTAATATATCTGTTATCGCTGAACAGGATAACATCCGGATTGTCTGGACTGATAATGGAGTAGGTGTCCCAGCTGATACGAAAAAGATGATTTTCGAGAAGGGATTTGGTAAGAATACCGGCCTGGGCCTGTTTCTAATTAAGGAAATTCTTGCAATTACAGGCATGACTATACAGGAGACAGGTGTTCCAGGGAAGGGTGCACGGTTCGAAATAACGGTACCAAAGGGGCATTATCGGATAGTAAATGATAATGGAGAGTAATTGACAGATACACTCCGGGTTCTTTATGTTGATGATGAAACTGATCTTCTTGAGATAGGAAAGCTCTTCCTTGAGGAGACCGGTGATTTTTCAGTTGTAACCATTGATTCGGCATCTGCGGCATTAACACTTCTTGCCAGTGAAAAATTCGATGCCATCATCTCTGATTACCAGATGCCGGGAATGAACGGTATTCAGTTTTTAATTGAGGTGCGGAAACGATTAGGACAGATTCCATTCATCCTGTTTACAGGCAGGGGCAGGGAAGAGGTAGTCATCCAGGCAATCAATAGTGGAGTGAATTTTTATCTCCAGAAAGGTGGTGAACAGGACGCACTGTTTGCTGAACTTTCACATAAAATTAAGCAGGCGGCTTACCGAAAAAAGGCAGAGGATTCCCTGGAGATTGCTAATGAAAATCTTGAATTTCTTGTTACAGAGCGGACTTCAGAACTTTTCTCGGCGAACCTGCAGTTGCAGAAATCGATTGAACAAGGCAAAACAATAAGAGAATCGTTAAAAGAATATGCAAAGAGAGCTTCTATCCTCAATGAGGTCATTTTCACAGCTAATGAGGCTGAAATCCTTCCTCAGCTTTTTAAGGACTCGCTTGACAAGGCGCTGGAATTACTTGACTTTGAGAGTGGGGGGATCTACCTCGTTGACATTTTCACAAAATCAGCAAATGTCATTCACTCCAAGAATCTTCCTCTCGAATTCCTGGCTGAAATCCGGTCTGTACCCATTGACACTCCACCCTTTGATACACTCTTTATAAAAAACCAACCGATAATCACCGAACATTATGAAGAATTACAACCTGAAATGGCGCAAAAATTTCATTTCAGATCACTCGCCAGTATACCTCTTGTCTCAAAAAATAAGGTGATCGGAGCCCTCAATGTAGCAAGTTTAAAGCGTTATACTATATCAGAGGATGAAAAACAGGTACTTGTAATAATCGGCCGCGAGCTGGGTACGAGTATTATGCGGATGATAGCAGAAGAGGAGGCCATAAACGTTTCTGTAAACCTTCAGACACTCTTTGACTCTATTGACGAGATGGTATTTGTACTTGACATGCAGGGGTACGTTCTTGCAGTCAATAAAACTGTAGAGAAACGTCTTTTATATGGAGAAAAGGAACTTATCGGAACGAATGTCCTACTGTTACATGTACCGGAAAGGAGGGACGAGGCACTAAAAATTGTTCAGGATATGATAGCCGGGACAATCGATTCCTGTCCGGTGCCAGTACTAACTAAGGAAGGTACACGCATCGAGGTCGAAACAAAGGTTACGAGGGGGATGTGGAACAATCAGGAAGTGCTCATGGGTGTGAGCAGGGATGTCACAGATAGGAAAAAGGCAGAAGAGGCACTGCAGCATAATTTAGTAAATCTCTCAATTCTCAATGAGATCATATCAGCTGGAAACAAGGCAGATGACCTTTCAGAGCTCCTTACGATTATCCTTGATGAATCACTGCGCCTTTTAGACTTCGATGTAGGGGGGATCTATCTCATTGACATTTCAACGAAAACAGCAAACATCATTCACTCCAAAAATCTTCCCCTCGAATTCCTGACTGAAATCCGGAGTGTACCCATTGATAGAAAACCCTATGACACGTTGTTTATTCAAAACGAACCACTAATCACAGAAAACTATGCAACTGTCTCTCCTGAATACTCTAAGAAGTATGGGTTCCAGTCGATGGTAAGTATTCCCTTACTCTCAAAAGGTGTGGTTATAGGGGCGCTGAATATCGCAAGTTTGAGACGGTATGTCATATCAGATGAAGAAAAACAGATACTTATCTCCATCAGCAGGGAACTTGGCAGTACAATAGAAAGAATGACTGCCGAAGAGAAAGTTAAGGAAGCAGCAAAAAATCTTGAGACCCTGTTCAATTCTATAGACGAGATGTTATTTGTACTTGACATGAAGGGACACATCCTTGCAGTAAATGATTCCGTAGAGAAACGTCTCCTGTATTCACCAGTGGAACTTACGGGTCTGGATGTACTGATGTTGCATGTACCTGAACGGCGGGATGAAGCCCTGCAAAATGTAGAGGGAATGATAGCCGGAACCATCGATTCCTGTCCGGTGCCATTACTAGCTAAGGACGGTACACGTATCGAGGTTGAGACTAAAGTAACTCGCGGAAAGTGGAATAACCTGGAAGTAATTATCGGAGTCAGCAGAGATGTTACCGAACGAAAGCAGGCGGAAGAGGCACTGGTCCAACTCTCTGAACGCCTTTCCCTGGCCACACGGGCAGGCGGTGTAGGGATCTGGGACCTTGATCTCATAAATAACAAATTTACCTGGGACGATCAGATGTTTTCTCTATATGGTATATCGAGGGAACAATTCGGTTGTGCATATGATACATGGCAGGCGATGGTCCACCCGGAAGATCGAAAGAAGAGTGATGATGAAGTCATGATGGCGATACGCGGCGAAAAGGAATTTAATCACGAATTTCGGATTCTCTGGCCGGATAAGAGTATCCACACCATCCGTGCCCTTGCCCTTGTTCAGCGGGATTCACAAGGCCTCCCTTTACGTATGATAGGCACTAGCTGGGACATCACCGAGATAAAAAGCCAGTTAGAAAACATCAGGCAGATCAATGATTGTCTGCTTAGTTTCGGCCCTGACACACTTGAGAATATTACTGCTTTAATTGCCCTCGCAGGAACATTACTGCATGGAGATTGTGCATTGTATACCCGGATTGATAAAGGTGTGCTTTGTACATCCGGAGCCTGGCAGACCACTCCGGACTCTGACCTGTGTAATCACCCACTTGGCCAAATCTGCTTTGATATCATTACAAATGAAAATAACCTGACTGTGAATATCCCGGACGTAAATAATTTCCAATCTGCAGAAATTGAAGCAAAACTGGCGCCTTACGGACTTATTTCACTCATTAAAAAAGATATCAGAATAAGAGGCATTTTTTATGGATCGCTATGTGTTCTATATAAAACAAAGCATAACCGGACTGAATCTGATAAGAAGCTTCTCAGTGTTATAACTTTAGCTATTGGTATGGAAGAGGAACGAAAAAAGGCCAGGGAACAACTGAATGATTTCGCGTACATCGTATCACATGATCTCAAAGCGCCACTTCGGGGGATAGCATCTCTCGCTCACTGGTTGAAGGAAGATTATGCCAGTCAGTTTGATGAAAAAGGGGTCAATAATTTAAATATGATAGTTACGAGAGTGAGTCGGATGCAGAATCTTATTGAAGGCATCCTTACATATTCAAAAATTGAGAGGACTCCTGAAGTCCGGGTGCAGTTTCCAGTCAGAATCCTTATTGAAGATGTTATTGATAATCTTACGATCCCTGATCAATTTTCAATTAATATCCCTGATAATATGCCTGTTATAATTGGCGATAAAATCCGGGTCACCCAGATATTTGAAAATCTCATTTCAAATGCAATAAAATATACTAACAGGCCTGATGGAGTGATAGATATTCTTCTCGATTCACAAAATGGGTTTTATACATTTGGAGTACGGGATAATGGTCCAGGAATAGATAAAAAATATCATGAGCGAGTGTTTCAAATCTTTCAAACCCTGCATAAAAGAGATGACATAGAGAGCACTGGTGTTGGTCTTACCATAGTACGAAAGTTGGTCGAGCAGATGGGGGGTAGAATATGGATTGAATCAGAGTATGGACACGGAGCAACTTTTTTCTTTACCATTCCTGTTTAAAAAAATTTTCAACAACTGGAAAGTCGTATATACTTTCAGGCTATATTATAATTATCTCTGATATATTATAAAAAAAAAATTATACATTACAAAATATAAAAACAATTATATCAGAAAATGGAGTTGAAAAAATAATGACTAAAAGTCCAAAAGGAAAAGCAGCCCAAAAAGCGGGTAAAGGCGGAGAAGTTCCTGCAAAGGCCGGATATGTTAATTCAAAGAATGTCACACCTGACAATCTCAAAGGTGCTGGAGTAAAAACTGAAGGGGTTTCACATACTCCAAAAACAACAGGACATGGGGCCGCCGTACCTAAGTGGAAAACAAGGTAAAAAACAAATATGAAAACACAAATAAATTAAGATTTATCTATTTTGTCCCCTTTTTAGTTATCTTCTTTGAAGGCTTGATAGGACTTGGAGGGTTAGTGTGGGCCGGAAGCTCATCGCCATGGAGATGGGAATGTGCATCATGCCTTGGAGGAAGGACTGGTTTTGCCTGTGGATGATGATCTGGATGCGGATGCGGGTGATCCATTGGATGATGCTGGTCCTCTTCATCGTGACGCTCTTTGTCCTGGCTAGGTTGTGATCCTAAGTGGGACAGGGGATCACGTGGGTCTGATTTGGGTTCGTGTCGCGGTGACATAGACAATACACTATTTGCCAGTTGATAAAACTATTGTTTAATGAAAGATTGGGAAAGATGAAATCTCTCTTCATTCATATTTAGGAGGGACTCATCAGTATTGCATATCTAATGTTCATAGGACTTCATCCATGCTGCCACTCCTGTAACCGGCAAGGTCGAGCGCAATATAGGAGATCCCCATATCTTTAAAATAGTGAATTATATCTCTGCGGATGGACAGGAGCTTTTCAAAGTCTTCAGGAATAGCCTCTATCCTAGCTATACTCCCGTGGAGCCGGACCCTGGACTGTATGATTCCATTTTCCGAAAGAAAAGCCTCAGCCAATTCAATTATTTTCAGTTTATAAAGGGTAATCTCATCCCAGTAAGGTAAACGTGATGCAAGACATGCCGCTGATGGTTTCTGCCATACAATAAGTCCACATTCTTTAGCAATTTCCCGAATCTCTTGCTTGGTAATTCCTGCCATAATAAAGGGATGAATTATTCCTTCTTCGGTTGCAGCCGCAAGACCTGGCCGGTGTTCACTCATATCCGAAATATTTATTCCGTCGGCAATGCAGTTCAGGCTATATTTTAATGCGGTCTGCCTTAGGTAATCTGCTGATATTTTTTTGCAGATATAACAGCGTTCAGGTGGATTTTTCCTGAGGCTTTCATGCTCCATGTGCGAAACATTGATAACCTCAAGGTTTATCCCTAGGTCTAGAGCAGTCTTTTTCGCGTCTTTGACTGTAGCCCTTGGAACGAGAGGACTATCAAGAAAGACAGAATAACTCTTCTCTCCGAGCACATCATGAGCGATTACTGCAAGAAGAGTGCTATCTACACCGCCCGAATAAGAGACGAGCATAGACCTGCAGTCTCTGATAATCTCCTGGAGAACTTCTTTTTTATCAATAATAGACATTTTTCACCTAAAAAACCTGACCTGCTTTTCTTTGCAATATTATCTGTCCCTTAATATTTGTCTCATAGAAAGGTCAGGTGTACATATTTAATTGTTACAATGCATAAAACATCAAAATTCACAATTGTGAACAGTAATATCAATGTCAGTAAGATTCTATAAAAAGTTATGTTAATATGCTATTTTGGTCTACGAAGATCATCCCCCTGCTATCTTTAATTTGCTCCCGGCATCTTGGAAGGAGTGCCACACTGTCATTTTTCCGGAATAGGTGAAGAACATTAAAACATTAGCTGCCATCATCAACTAATTTGAAGAATGGCACATTTCAAAGAATTTAATATATATCAATAGTGCAATCCATTGAAGTTATCTATTAACGTAACGCAAATAGTTAAGTAAAAGAGCGTATTTAATTAAATAAGTTTTATATACTGACCTTTGCGGTTTGGTTCAATACCATCGCAGAAACGAGGAAGATATTCTATGAAAACATTATACGCTATTGGAATTCTTGTCATTTTTATTTTTGTATCGCTGCCTGTAACTGCTGATTACCCGGTTCCTATGCAGGCTACGGCAAATGGAATCATACCCTCTGTTATTAATCAACCAAATAATGAAGCATTTAGCTGTCCGGTAATCCAGATTCCACAAGGCAGCTATCCTGTTGGGTTCAGAGTCGATGATTGGATAGATGGATCAGGAAAACAGACAATTGGTCCTGGAATGTCCAAGATTGTGGATAATAATGGAGTTCTGGTAGGCACTATTACTTATACTGATATGTATTCGTTAGATAATGGTGATAATGGTCCCTGGGCATTTGACTGGGCAACTACTGAAGGAACATATACTGGCAAGGTTACAGTTAAAGCAGGAAATGTAGACCTACTTATCTACGATTACAGTGGGTCAAATGCAAATAGTGCTGGTGATGCAAAACTCTATGCACCTCAAAACGGACCCGGAAAATGGGCTAAAATCAGCCACTTTGATTTCTGTGGATACTTCACTCCAAAACCGACATGTTCAACAGCCCATATTTCGATAGTAAAATTTTATGATGCCAACGCTAACGGAATCAATGATGATGGGAAGAACATTGATGGCTGGAAGGTTAGCATCAATGGTAACGATGCATTTACTCCAGTAGATAAGGAGACAGGATTCGGAAAGTACACTGTTAAGGAATATGATCCAAACCAGACATCTTGGATGAGTACAACCTCAAAAAGTGTTGACGTGAACCTTGCAACATGCGGTGAACAGAAAAAAGTAGAATTCGGAAACCTTTGTATTGGGCCTGGTGGCGGATTAACCCTTGGATTCTGGTCAAACCCGAACGGAGCAAAACTTGTTGGCTCTGATGATCTTGCCATGTTAAAGGCATTGAACCTGAAAAATGCCAATGGGAATGATTTTGATCCATCTGACTATACCTCGATGAGAAACTGGATACTAAAAGCACAGGCATCAAATATGGCATATATGCTCTCTGCTCAGCTCACTACCATGGAGCTGAATGTTTTCAATGGCAAAGTCGATAAAAACGCAATTATCTATGCACCAGGAACAAAGAGTGCAAATTCCCTTGGATTCGCGTCTATCACTTCAATTATGGCAGAAGCAGATTCGGCTTTGGCTGTAAACGGATTGACACTTGCTGGAAGTCCAAACAGAAATATCCAGGAAACTCTGAAAAACGCTTTGGATAATGCTAATAATAATATAAACTTTGTTCAGTCAGTCCCTTGTGCATTCAGTTTTGCATAATTAAAAAAACATTTTTTTATATCACTGACTAAAAATCTTACATTTGAGATGAAATTAAACTTAATTCGACAGTCTCACAATGTACTATAATAAGGAATTCAACCCGGATTTCCATTATTGCTATATTTCCAGGCATGTTCCGGTACCTGGATCTCAAACCTTGCTCCGGCCCCGGGCTCACCGTTTTCAGAAATTGTAATATTGGTTATCCGTAAAATTTCCCTTATTAAAAACAGAACCAGACCTGTATTTCTTCTGTACCCCTTCTGAAAGATCTTATCTTTCTCATCCCTGGAAATACCTCTCCCATTGTCGCGATAAATTATAAAAAGTGCCTTACCCCGGACCTCATATGTTATTGAGATGTCAGTTACAGTCTCTCCATGACGTTTAGAGTTGTCGATAAGGTTGTAGATGACTTTTTCAAACAATGGGGTCTGCCCTGATAAGGATATTTTCTTTTGAGAGAGAGAGACTTATTCCTGAAAGGAGATCATCAGTGTTTATTTCTTCAATGATTTCATCGAGTGACAGCCAGACCGGCTGACCGGCACCAAGGTCCTGGTATTCCTTCGTAAATTCAATAAGATGTTGTATCTCCTTTCCTGCTTTTAAAATTTTAGCAACCTTGTCGAGAGCTGATGGATCAGTTGTAGTCTTCCTTAGTACTTCCGAATAACCTGATATCACCATAACTTTATTTTTAATGTCGTGCCGGGTTATGCTGTTAAGCAGGTTTAACTGTTCGTTCGCTTCTTTAACTGCGTTCTCAGTACGTTTCAGTTCATCGATATCATGAATCAGATAAAGAAAAGCAGGAGATCCATGTAACTCTATCTCACTCACTGATATTATTACATAGATGAACGAGTCTTCAGGGGTTTTAATGCGTGTTTCAAATCTTGAACCCGGTTAATATCGATAATTGTCCCAGAGGGGTCGGTTATAAGCAGGGGATCAGGGAGTTCCTGAAAAACTGTAAAAAAAAGTTCTTCATTTTTCTTCAGTTCTTCATTTGCTGCAATAAATTCGTTTTTTCTTTTAATCTGGTAATAGCGAATAAAAAATATGCTGCGAGCGGGATCCGAACCCGCGACCTCCAGATATCCCAGAACAATCTCTTATGAGTCTGGCGCCCTAACCAGCTAGGCCACCGCAGCAATATTAAGAGGTTTTAATTTCGGATAAATCTTTTTAAAAATTCTTCATGCACCAGTGAAAAAAAAGTGAAAAAATTAATCTTTTCTACTTCCTCTCCCTGCGATATATGTATTAACTGCAGCAGTAATTGCGGCTACTTCTTTTCCATGCCTCAATGACAATCCAAGCGTCTGTATTCGGGCTTCTTCCTCTCTCATATATCGCTGCGCCGTCTTTGAGAAATGTTCTTCCTGCAGGAAATGTGTGTGGGTATCGCCTTCAATAAAGTGCTGATTATGCATTATCGCGGCGTGGAGTGGCAATGTAGTTTTTACGCCAAGTATAACGTATTCTGATATAGCACGACGCATCCGGTCAATTGCTTCAGGACGGTTGTATCCCCAGGCACAGAGTTTTGCAATCATGGAATCATACACGGCAGGAATCGTGTAACCCATGTGGATTCCGGAATCTAGGCGGATACCGGGTCCTCCAGGTGAACGGTACTTCAAAATCTTTCCCGGGTCTGCGGAAAAATTGTTTAGCGGGTCTTCTGCATTAATTCTGCATTCAATTGCATGTCCCCTTATATTGATATCTGACTGAGAGAACTGGAGTGGTTCGCCTGCCGCAATCGCAAGCTGGTTCTTAACAATATCGATGCCTGTTATAAATTCAGTAATCGTATGCTCAACCTGCAGGCGGGTATTCATCTCCATGAAATAATATTCACCATTATTGTACAGAAATTCAACAGTACCTGCATTAGTATAGTCAGCTGCCCTCGCTGCTGCAATTGCTGAACCCGACATCCTCTCCCGAAGTTCATCAGTCATTATCGGACAGGGGGCCTCTTCGACCAGTTTTTGATGTCTGCGCTGGATTGAACATTCACGGTCATAGAGATGCACCGTAGAACCATGCTCATCAGCAAGGATCTGGAACTCTATATGCCTTGGTTTATCAAAGTACTTTTCAACAAAGACAGTAGAGTCTCCAAAAGCAGATTCAGCAATTCGCATTCCTGCATTGATGGCATTAAAAAGTTCGCTTTTATCTCTTACTATCTGCATTCCTATTCCGCCACCCCCTGCGCTTGCCTTTATAATAACAGGGTAGCCGACGGAATCTGCAACCTTTTCTGCCTCGTACTCGTTTTGTATTGCCCCCTCAGTGCCAGGCATGACCGGGACGCCTGCCTCCTTCATCATCTTTTTTGAACCGATCTTTGAACCCATGGCTTCAATAGTTTTCCAGGACGGGCCTACAAAAATTATTCCTTCGTCAGTACAAAGTTTTGCAAACTTGGCGTTTTCAGCGAGAAATCCATACCCTGGGTGAATCGCTTCGCAGCCACTTTTTTTAGCAATGTCGACAATACGCTCTTTATTCAGATAACTTTTCGAAGGAGGTGCTTCTCCGACATGAAAAGCCTCATCTGCGTACTGGACATGGAGAGCGTTCTTGTCAAGGGTTGAGTAGATTGCGACAGTCTCAATTCTTAGTTCTCGACATGCACGCATAACGCGAATTGCTATTTCACCACGGTTTGCAATAAGGAGTTTGTCAAAGTACTTCATAGAACAGCCATGAGTATGTCGCCACTCTGAACGACGTCACCTACATCTACAAATATCTCAACAACCTTGCCGTCAGCTGGAGCAATAACCGGGTTCTCCATCTTCATTGCTTCAAGGACAAGGAGAAGATCTCCTTTCTTCACATCCATGCCCCGGCTCACTGGGACTTCGAGGACCATTCCCTGGATACTACTCTTTATAGCTCCTGCAATGTCACCCCTCGGGGCTTTCTGCTCTGAACCATCCCGGCTCGAAACACTGCTTCCTTCAACAGATATTATCCTGACACTGAAGATCTCTCCATCTACTTCAACTTCCATCATACTCGGGATGTCAGAAATTTTATAGTCAGATGGACTGGTCCTTGAAGGAATTTCTTCGGGCTTGCGTTCTCCCTTTAAGAATGAAGGGGCAATCGCAGGGTAAAGGATGTAGGTCAGGACGTCTTCCTCTTTTTTTACAAGGCCAGCAAGCATTGCTTCCTGTTTCATGGTTTCATAAACCGGCTCGAGCTCATCCGCGGGTCTTCCTTCTAATAAAGGTTCACTTCCAATTATCCGGTTAATGATTGCCTGGGATATAGGTGCAGGAGATCGTCCATATAGTCCCCTGACATAATCTTTGACTTCTTTAGTTACGTTCTGATATCTTTCTCCACCAAGGAGTACATTGAGTACTGCCTGAGTCCCAACTATCTGCGAACTTGGTGTTACGAGAGGTGGATATCCCAGATCTTCCCTTACATGTGGGATCTCAAGGAAAACATCGTTCATCCGGTTAAGTGCATCCTGTTCTTTTAGTTGCGAGACCAGGTTTGAGATCATTCCGCCCGGGAGCTGGTAGATCATTACATCACTGTCTACACGCTCAGAAATCGGATCAATAAGGCCTGCATACTTATTCCTGATATCAAGGGTTGCATTCCTCACTTCCCTCAATTTTGTGAGACTAATTCCTGTATCTCTGGGTGTCCCTACGAGACTTGCAACAATACTCTCGGTAGGAGGCTGAGATGTACCCATTGAAAAAGGTGACATCGCAGTGTCCAGGATATCCACACCCGCGTCTATTGCAGCTTCATAACTCATTGGAGCTATCCCACTAGTACAATGACTGTGAAGGCAGACCTTTACCGGTATCTCCTCCTTTATTCTGCTAATAAGTTCTCGTGCTGCTGCAGGCATAATGAGTCCTGCCATATCCTTAATGCAGATTGAGTCACAGTCAAACGAGTATAATTCTTTTGCGAACTCAACAAATAGTTCTGTAGAGTGAACCGGGCTTGTAGTATAAGATATTGCGCCCTGAAGGTGAGAGCCGGTTTTTTTAATCGCTTTCATCGACTCGGTCATATTTCTGATATCATTGAGTGCATCAAAGACGCGGAAAATTCCGACTCCGTTCACCGCTGCTCTCTCAACAAATTTGTTTACAACGTCATCAGAATAGTGCCTGTAACCGACCAGGTTCTGACCCCGAAGAAGCATCTGGACCGGTGTTTTTACGAGGACCTCACTAAGACTTTTTAACCTATTCCATGGATCTTCATTCAGGAACCTGATGCAACTGTCAAATGTAGCACCCCCCCATGCTTCAAGTGAGAAAAATCCAACTGAATCCATCAGTTCTGCAAGCGGAAGCATGTCTGCGGTCTTCAGTCTTGTCGCAAAGAGTGACTGGTGTGCATCCCGCAGTGTGGTATCTGTAATGCTGACCTTATCTGCCATGAAAGGGCCCCTGTTCTCCTTTAAAATTCGTATTATAGTGTTTTGAAAAAGTTATAATCTATTCTAAACCTTTAAAGGATATATAACTCGCACTTTATTATTTCTCTGACCGTTTTCATAACACCTTTGAAAAATTTAAAGTATTTTTAGATCATTGAACGCATTGGCAGGAACGCGCCGTCTTTCTCTCTCAAACTGACTGTTGGACATTCTTATTGATTTCTAACTGTTCATCTACAATGTAAACTGAATAACAAGTTTGCAATGTTATCCAAGTCATCCCCTGGTTTTCAAATCTATCATTATATGATAACATAACCACCCTCACTAACAGTCTTGAAAACGGTACCATTGATGCATTCATCATCCAGACACCTTCCCAGGAGATCGCTATTGCAGGGAGATCTCTCGTAATAATCGGAGCTGAGCCGTCCGATGAGAAACTCGCAATAGCAGTACGAAAAAAAATTCAGAATCTCTTTTTTAACTGTCCGGCTATGATATCTCTTCCCTTCCGTCTGGCCATATATTTACATGTGCTGTTTTCTTCCAGCTAGAACCGAGAGAACTACCCGTCACTTCCATTAAGTCATATGATGCAAGAGATCGGTCTCCGGCCGAATTCGTTTTAAGAGACCCGCTTTCGCCATCATACGTGTTAAGGTGATGGACGAGTGCAGTCTCTATTTCGGCTTGATTCACATCAGGAGGGACATCGTTTAAAACATCCATCACTACCCAGAGAGCGTCATAAAGGGCTATTGGTCCAGAGGCTGGCTCTGATCCAAGTCTTTCTTTTATTCTGGCCTTTGGACCACTCAAGTGATCAATATTTGCAATTCCCCAGACCGTACCGGTCATGTTTATCTGTGTCGCGAAAAGTGTAGTGGGTGAAGACCCGGTCAGGGATGCGATGCCGGTATTCCCATCACACCCGAACCAATGGACACGGGAGAGGTTCGTTTTTCCTGATGCTTCACTGAGGATCTCTGTCGATTCATCGAAACCGATAAGATAGACCCCAATCCGTTCAGCACCATATTTATTAATTGCGTCACCCGTAAGAACGTCCAGGGAAGCGACAGGTGCTGAAAATTCTTTTGCATTTGGATCAAAACGGACTCCTTTCAGAATTATTCCATTCTGCCTTGAGAATGCCGAACTCGTTGAATTAAGCAGGCCATCACCCCATATGTCACCCCGCCATACAGGGACGATGGCACTTATGTTGTTCTTACGAAGCCAGATCCCCATGACCTGTCCCTGAGCCGAATCATCGGATATAAGCCGGTAAATAGAATCGCCAGTTATTGAAAGGGCAGGTGATGTACTTCCGGCATCAAGGACGACCATCCCGTTCATATCTGTGTAATTTTTCACAACTGCAATCTCGGCACTGGTCATGTGTCCAAGTATAATCCTTCGGCCGTTTTCATGAACCTGTTTGACGAGCGTAAGTGCGGTCGCAGGGTTCGACCCGGTGTCATGGATAATAACGTTTACACGACGGGAAGAACCGATAACCTGGTAATATCTGTTTATATCATCATTGGCAGTAATTAGTGAAGCCTTTGCCATCTCTCCAAACGACGAATAGGAGCCTGTGAGTGGGAGGAGGGCATCAACTATTATCACCTGCTCTCCATTCGATGACTGGGAAAAGCCCTGAGCAGGATTTGCTGTCATACAACCTGTAATTAAAATTGTTACAGGGACCAGGATTAGTAGTCCAAGAGCGGTATATTTCATGATTAATCTATTTGGCAGGAAGATTTCATTCCTGCCCATGTATAAAATTCAAATACTCCTATACTTTTTCAGTTCCTGTGAGATCTCTTTTATTAACGGATTGTTTGCAGGTGTTATGTAAATCAGGTGCTGGCCGACGATGATAAGGTCCCCGACCGGTTTTCCTTTGCCAATTTTGTTCGAATTATACGTGTTTATCATGGCATCTCGTGACTCAGCACTGTCGAAAGCCTGCGTTTCTATAGTAACAATGTTCCCCTGGCTGTCAGATAACACAAACCTCTTTCCCCCCATTGCTCCTGGCACATTCCACTGCGTATCATTCTCACTATTTATCGTGATTCCTACAGCCTGTGCTGCATTCTTAACCGGGTTACCTGCCACAATATGGTATGGTTCAGGTCCTGAAACGGCGATGATCAAGGCAAATGGTATAAGAAATATCACGACAAGGAATACGACAAGACCTATATCAAGCCAGAAATGGCGGTTTGAAGATCCACCCTTCTCTTGTTTACCGGATTTTACAGATGTCATCATGATCACCCCGTTCTCCCTGCAGTTTTCAGCCATCGCGAATTTTTATATTTCAGGAATATGAAAGGCGGCACGGCAAGGAGGAACGTGCCGAGTAGGACAGACAAGACGTAGGCCAGCCAGTTTGTGGCAAAGAATGATGGAGGCATAAGCCCGACAACGAACGCAAGAGCGGTTCCGAAGAGCCCGATGCCACCTACGACCCAAACCCCGGCGATTCCACCCGGAATTTTGAATGGACGTGGTTTGTCCGGCTGGCTGTAACGCAGTTTGATGAGAGCTGCAAAGACAAGGAGATATACAATGCAGAGTAGTTCAACCGTCATTGCTGATAGAATCCAGTATGCCTGGTTCACAGACGGGAGGAAAACATAAAGTAGAGAGATGGCAGAGCCTATCAGTGCCTGGATGACGAGCACTGCAACAGGTGCCCCGTACTTGTTTGTACGGTCAAAAAGGGGTGGCATGTTCCCTTCTTCAGCCACTATGCCCAATCCTTTTGCTGGTCCGATAAGCCATGAGGCGAGGTTAACCACTCCGCCGAGAGTGATAAGAAGTGCCATGGGCCCGACAAGCCATGCTATACCCGCCGCATCAAAGAAGTACTGGATTGCCTGCATTACACCGGATGCGAGACTAAGCTGGTTTGAAGGGATCACAACGGCGATGGCGAGCGTTGCAAGGACAGTGCAGACAAGGATGATAATTGCTGACAGGGCCATAGCATTGGGAAAGTCCTTCTGAGGGTTACGCGTTTCAAGTGCATGAAACCCGGCCATCTCCATACCAGCGAATAACAATATAATTGTCGCAAAGAAAGGCAGGGTTGAAAGATCAATAACCGGGACCATCGCCCCAAGCGAAAATGGTGGAAGAACGAGTGTTTGTCCTGACCCGATCCACCATATCCCGAGAAAAATAATAAGGACTGCTGGTATAATACTGCCTAAAATCACGCCTATGTTGCTGAACTTCGATGATGTCTCTTCGCCAAAGTAGGCAATAGCCGTTGTACCCCAGAACGCTACCATCATTACACTTATCATATAGAACGGGTTACTCGCGAGCGCCGGGGTAAGTGCAAATGCAAGTGTGGAGGCGATAAACGAGAGGACAGTGGGAAACCAGACGAGATTGTTCGACCATTCACAAAATAGTGCGACAAATCCACCTTTCTCACCAAATGCCTGCTTTACCCAGGCATAAACACCGCCACCCTCAGGCCACCCGGTAGCGAGCTCTGCCCCGGCAAGGGAGATTGGGATGAGGAAGAGTATGGCACCGAGTACATACCATCCGATACATGACCACCCGTATATCGCCATGGAGGGAAAATTCCTGATACTCAGTACGGCTGCCACGTTAATCATCGCGAGTGCAAACAGACCCAGCACTTTACCTGAGCCGGGGGCAGTCTTTGTGCCAGTTCCTTCATTGCTCATTGCTTCTTCTCCTTTATGCATATAATCCGGTATTCAGAGTTAACATTTTCGATTCCATGGGTGTCATGTTCAAAACCCGGAAACTGCCTGTCGAATTCCTGGAGGGCAAGCAGGTACTGGAGTACCGGGCCGTTTATATCACCGGTCCGCTCACCTGGCGCAAGCAGGGGGATTCCAGGCGGATAGGGGACAATCCCGGTTGCTACGATTCGGTTTGCGGCTTTTGATATAGGGATCTGCTCAACCTCGTTACGCACGAGCATCCTGAAGGCCTCAGCATAAGAGAGGGCAGGTTCGGGGAGCAGTGAGTATGCTTCATGGAGGAGGCTGCAAATAAGTTTCTCTTTCTTTAAAGAATGCATCTGATCCGCAAGATCCTGCAGTTTCATGCCGCGATACCGGTCAGGCCACCGCTCAAGAAGGTCAGGAAAAATCTCTGCAAGCGGAGCGTTTTCATCATATAACCTCTTGAACTCGAAAAGTTCGGTGACAAGGGTTCCCCACTTTCCCTTGGTAATGCCCATAGAGAAGAGGAACAGGATGGAATAGTCACCTGACTTTTCGTTGATGATGCCCCTTGTGTCGAGAAACTTAACAACAACTGCGGCCGGGATGCCCTTGGGAGATAGCGTACCATCATCGTTCACCCCGGGAGTGAGCACCGTGACCTTAATCGGGTCTAGCATGCAGTAGTTGTCAGGAAGGCCAAGAAACCCATGCCAGTCGTCTTCAGGGTGCAGGACCCAGCAGGATGGATTGTCTCTTAAGGTAGAAATTGGTGTATCTGAAAAGGCTATCTTTTCGCTTGTCTTTGGGTCAACTATTGTTTTCGGCTGCCACATTGGGAACCACCAGTCTGTTTTTGTTTTACCGCTTTTAATCTCACTCCCAATTCTAGCCATGACCTGGCGGAAGCGAACCGCCTCCTCGATGGACTCATTTGTGAGCATTCGTCCGGATGCCCCGTCCATCATCTTGGAGGAGACATCAAGCGAAGCGATTATAGTATACAGTGGAGAGGTTGAACTATGCATCATGAACCCCTCGTTGAAACGGGCATGTTCAATAGGGATACGCCCGTTCCTTATATGGATCATGGAGGCCTGCGAGAGGGCTGCTAGCAGTTTGTGCGTTGACTGGGTGGCAAAAACAGTGGGTTTGTCCTTGTTATCGATATCGTCCCGCATAGCGAAGCGGTCTTTGTAGAGTGGGTTGAAGCGGGCATAGCCGTACCATGCCTCGTCAAAGTGGATGCTGTCAACGCTTTTACCCAGCAGATCTTCCACCTCGTCTGCATGGTAGCAGAGACCGTCATAAGTGGAGTTCGTAATAATTGCGTGAACCGGCTTTTTTTCGTCCAGGCCTTTTGCAATCGGACACGCCTCAATTTTTTCCCTTATTGATTCGGGTGTCATTTCAGAGGGTGGTATAGGTCCAATGATTCCGTACCTGTTCCTTGTTGGAACCATATACACAGCAACGGAATGGGTCATGGTAAGGGCGTGCTCGGCAGACTTATGGCAGTTTCGGTCCACCATCACCACGTCGTCGCGGGTGACCCTGCCAAAGAAGACGATCTTGTTAGCTGTAGAGGTCCCGTTTGTAACGAAGTAAGTCATGTCGGCGCCAAATACCTTCGCTGCATAACGTTCGGCTTCGCCTACCGGCCCTGAATGATCAAGGAGAGACCCGAGTTCTCCCACAGATATGGAGAGGTCGGAACGGAAAAGCTGCTCTCCGAAGAAATTGTGAAACCGCCGCCCTGCCGGCGTCTTGCGAAACGCAGTACCTCCGGCATGGCCTGGTGTATGCCAAGAGTACTCGAAGTCCTTTGAGAAACGTACCATCTCTCCAAAAAACGGGGGTAGGAGGCGATCCTGGTACCGTTTTGCCGCGGCGGTGATCCGGCCTGCGATAAACTCGTGCGTATCCTCCATCAAATAGATGTACTCGTTAACCTCCTTGATCATGTCTACAGTGAGCGAAAAAGGAGTATTGTCTGTCGATTCCGCCATCAGGAAAATTGGAATATCTTCACTGGAACTCCGGATCTGGTGGATCAATTTCAAGGTATCTTTGTGGCTTGTGGGACTATTTCTGCCGAGATTCCAGTTAATTAATATACAGCTGACCGAGGGAAGGTTTGAATACGCGGCCCTTGCATCAGACGGCGATGCAACAGTTGCAACACGGATCCCAAACTCCTCAAGGCCATGCACCAACCGGTTGATTGCCCGTCCGTGAGGTGTGTCTTTGTGTATAGTGTCATCAATAATTGCAACGATAAGGTGCTCTTCCTCATCCATCAGGTCCACTCCTGTAAATGGATTCGGTGCAGAACTTTTTTACCAGGTTGAATCCAGCTCATTAACAGCGCTTAGGATATACACTTATTTAAATAAGTCGAAATGCGATTTCTGAAACATTTTTTTTGTAGGTTTTATTTTCAGATAGGTTCTAACCTGTAAAGCAAATCATCATAATGCATTTCCAACCTGCTTTGTTAATCATGAAATCCTTCACAAACAATAATGGCACTTTCTACAATGGCGATTGTATAAGTGGTGCAGTTACACACATACCGGATAATTCCATTGATCTAATTATCACAGATCCACCTTATGGGATAAATGGAGACAAACTTCAAAAGCACTATAACCGAAATGAAGAATTTGTTATTGAGGGGTATGTTGAGATCCCACAAACTGAATACGCGGATTTCAGTCTGAAATGGATAACTCAGGCCGAAAGAGTGCTCAAGCCAGGGGGATCTATCTATATTGTTTCAGGTTATACGAATCTTATCGATATACTCAATGCCCTACGCCAGACAGACCTTAAGGAGATCAACCATATAATCTGGAAATACAACTTTGGTGTGTTTACCCGCCAGAAATACATTTCATCCCATTATCACATCCTCTTCTATGAAAAACCCGGAGGCAGAAGAACATTTAATCTTGAATCACGGTTTGGGCTTGTTGAAAAAACTGAAGAAGGTCGTTCTCATAATAATGCTGACAGGGAAGACGTCTGGATAATCAACAGGGAATACAAACCAGGTCAGATTAAAAACAAGAATGAACTCCCTATGAAACTACTCACCAAAATGATCCAGTATAGCAGTAATGAAGGAGATTTGGTGGGAGATTTTTTCCTGGGCGGGTTTTCCACTGCCAAAGTTGCGATCGGCCTGAACCGAAGAGTAATCGGGTTTGAAATTTCTGAAGCGATGTATGATGCAAAAATCATTGAGATGGAAAAGATTATTCCGGGACAACTTATCTCTAACCTTCGATCCCCCTCAATAAAAGAGATAAAAAATCTTGGCCAATCATGGACAGAAGAAGATTATGTCAAGCTGACTAAACGATTTACCAGCCTTAACGCGAATGGTAAAAATAAAAAGCAAATCATTGCAGAGCTGGGAGAGGAATTCGGACGAGGACACTGGGCAATTGAAAAAGCTCTCAAGAAAAGTGATATTAAGTTTGTTAAAAAATCAAAGGCTGGTAAATTAACTGATTTTCTAGAGAAATAAATCCCACTAAGTACCATTTGAAGTTGAGACATTATCACTCAAAGGAGCAACTACAAGACATCTATGAGTTGTGAACCCCACCTGTGAGGATGGCTCTCATTTTGTCTCATATACTACTGGTCTGCAGTTGGTCAACTGCCAATTCTGCGCCAAAATCCTGCAGGAACTGTTATTTCAAACCGTGCACCCATTCCTTCAGTACCTGTCTCCTTTATTGTCATACTACTTATTGCAAGGATCTCACGCACAAGGAACAGTCCAAGTCCGCTATTCTTTCCATAGCCCTGATCAAAAATCAGCTCCTTCTCTCCGACTGGAACACCACAGCCGTTATCTTCCCATAGTAGCAGCAGTTTATGAAAATTTTCGTTTGCAGTCACCCTAATCCAGGTTACATGCTCTCCGTGACGGATTGAGTTATCAAGAAGGTTATACCAGACTTTTAAAACGAGAGGATCTGCAAAAATCTCGAGATCATGTAAATCCATGCTTATCTGAATTGTTTGAGGGAAATGTAAATTGGAGATTATTGCATCAACTTTCTGCCACTGTGGTTCTTTCGTACCCAGCCCCTGGTAAAGTTTCGTAAACTGTATCTCTTTTTTGATTTTTTCTAGAGAAATCTCTATTTTTTCGAGATAATATTTAATTTCAGGTGTGACTGGAATTTCTTTTGTAAGTTCTATGTACCCTGAAATCCCCACAATATGGTTCAATATATCATGGCGGGTGATTCCCCCTAAAAGATTAAGTTTATGGTTTGCGAGTTTTAGAGCCTCTTCTATTCGTTTACGCCTGGTGATATCGGTTACAATTCCCTGCAACATTCCAGATCTCCCGTCCGCGTCTTTGATGAGCGTATTCCGCTGGTTCATCCAGCGTACTTCACCAGATTTCGTAATTATCTGAAATTCGTAATATTGTGGGACATCGCCATGAAGAAGTCTGAACCAATTCTGCTCGAAATAGTCAATATATTCGGGATGTATGATGGATTGAATTAATAATGGAGTGTCATAAAAATCTTCAGGTGAATAACCAGTCAAAGATAGAAATGCAGGGCTCATGTATTCATATTTTCCTGAGGGAAGTGACATCTGGAAGATGCCGTCCCGTAAATTTTCAGCAAGCATCCGGTATTTGTTTTCACTTTCTTTCAACCTGTTTTCTGCAGTTACCTGCTCAGTTATATCCTTAATAGCTCCCAGGTGATAGACTACATTCCCCTCGCTGTCTTTAATTACCTTTATATTTACAGAACACCATACAATATGCCCGTCCCTGTGAAATGTTGGGACAATCGCATCTTCATAGAACCCTTTTTGTTGTAAAATATCTAATATTTCTCTTCTCTGTTTAATGTCCTGATACAGCTGCAGACCTACGTCTGATACTGAGTTGAGGAAATGTTCGGATGATTCATATCCTAGCATTCGGGCGAGATAACCATTTGCACCTATAAGCCGACCGTCAAGTCCGACTATACTTAACCCAATAGCTGAATTTTCAAAAATTTCCCTGTATTTCCTTTCACTCTCAATAAGTGCTTGTTCAGCGAGCTTTCTTTTTGTAATATCTTCAAAAACTGCTACGAAGTGATTTTTTACCTGAGAATAAACCGAGATATGCAGCCATGTCGGGTTTCGTGTGAAACTGATATCTAATGTTTCGGACTTTCCAGTTGATGCAACCCGTCCAAATACTTTGAAGAGAGCAGGATAGTTTTCCCGAATTCCGGGAAAAACCTCGGTCGCCCTCTTTGATATAACATTGTAGGTATCTGATATCCGGGAGAATGCAGGATTGACTTTCAGGAAGACAAAGTCTGAAGGTTTATTGTTTTCATCATAAAACATTCTGCAATAAGCAAACCCTTCCAGCATATTATCAAAAAGTACTGAGTATTTCTGCTCAGTTATCCTGAGCGAATTTTCCATCCATTTCCTGCTACTAATGTCCCGCGTAAGAGTGAGAGCGACTTTTTTCCCTTTTAACGGAAAATGATGGGTAATTACTTCAATAGGGTATGTGCTCCCATCTTTTCTCGCGTGAACCGTCTCAAAAGATGCATGGTTGTCTTTTGATTCCTTTGAAATCTGCTCGAGGTCGATATTTTTTTTTTCTTCTGCAGGTATAAGATCAAAAGGAGACATTTGCAGAAGTTCGTCTTTCGAATACCCGAGTTTATCAGCAGCACTGGAATTAACCATGAGGTAGTGCCCTGGGTAATTGTCCTTTTTTATCTCATGGATAAATATCGGGTCGCTTGAATTGTTGAAGATTTCCTTGAAGAGTGCTTCATTTTCCTCTAACTGTTGTTCAAACCGCCACCGCTCAAGTTCGCTGCAGGCCCTGATAGAAAGGAGTTCGAGAACTGTATTAATATATTTTGATATAATTAATTTTCCGTGAGAAAGGACGCAGAACATACCAAGGGTTCCCCCTGATTTATTCCGCATCGGTATACCAGCATAACCATTGATATCAAGTTTTAACAGTTCATGGGACTCTGGAAATAATTGAGCTACCTTATCCGGGTAATAGCAAAAACCTTTTTCAGGGAGATCTTCAAAGGGCGTACCACTGATGGAATACCTGAAATTTTCAACTAGACGTCCATCAACAACCATTGCAAGACTTTCTGCAATATTTTCATCGATACACTCTGAGATTATTCCGATATCGGCTGCTGTAAAGTCAACAAGCCATTGAATGGTTCTTTCAAAAAATTCCCGGCCATTTACTCCTGCAGTCTGCCTGATGAGTGACTCCCTTACTTCTTTTGTATACTCACGTTCTTCTTCCTGGGCTATTGCGGTTGATAGAATTCCGATTATTCGTAAGTCTTCAATTGTTGGTTCAACATCATGCCTGTAAAAAACACATAGTGAACCGTGTATTTTGTTACAGTAACTCACATGGTGGCCGATATATGTCTCCATGCCATAAACATTAACAATCGGGTCAGTTACCGCATACTCGCTTGTCCCGAGATTTTTCCTGACAATCGCTTCTTTTCCCTCTTTATTGATGACATCAAAACAGATAAGGCCCTCCTGTGTATCAGGTGAATTTAGTTCCACAGGGATATTCCACGCACCACGTGTGACAATACAACCCTCCGAAACCCGGTTATACATGGAACAATCTCCGTTTAGTAGTTCTCCACAAAGCCGTGTCAGTTCACTGATGTTTTTTAAATAATCACTCCCAAGCTGGAGGAGCGTCTCATTTATCCGTGACAGCCGGGTTAGTCCTTTTTTCCGTTCTGCTGCTTTTCGGACCTTATGTGCAAGTTCAGCAAATTGAGAGACAGGGTCTCCTCCTTTCTGGAGATAAAAATCGGCTCCATTATTAATGGCCTCAATTACTATCTCTTCACGCCCTCTGCCTGTAAAAAGGATAAAGGGGATATCACCGAATAGAGCCCGGATTTTCTTTAAAAATTCTATTCCATTGGTCCCAGGCATCTGGTAATCAGAGATTATTACATCAATAATGGAATTCGTCTCTGATTTGAGCATTTCCTCTGCAGATTTAAATATATCAACAATGAATTCCTCATTTTCTTCGAGAAAAGCTTTTGCGAGTAAAAGGAGGTCTGGTTCATCATCTACATAAACAACATGATACATTCAGTAATCAACCAAATAAAACGATTAAATATTCCTATATGCTTTTTGCCAAGATAAATTTTCTTATTTGCTTAAATTTCGCGACTCTCCTTTGAAGTCTAATAAATGGGCTGCTCTCTCATTTCCCATTTTATTTTTCCTTTTGATATGAAAATTAATGCGGGTATAATAAGAACAAGAGCGGAAAGTGCATACCAGGGTGAGATTGATGCCAGGGATGAAAATAAAAGAAATGGGACTGCAGCAAAAAGAAAATACATTGCCATTACACGTACACTGTAGATAAAAATACCAGGGGAAAGACCGGTCAGCCAGATCGTTACACCTAGAGCATAGAATGCCATCGACTCGGTCAATACCAGGACTGGAAGGGTATATTGGCCTTTTCCTGAAACCTGACAGACAAGGACAATGAAGACTACAGGAAGCAACTGAAGAAGCATCCATTCTGAGACCTTTGCGGTTATTAAATCCGGGACACTGACCGGCAGATAAGAATAGGTGTTGTAGTTGTCAAACATCGTAAGCCAGGTATACATCGTTGATGCTATCACTCCTGTGAGAATTGCAAAGGAGAAAAGTATCTGGAGAAGCGGGATAAAGTCTGCGAGGAGGGAGAGAAAAAACCACATTATGAAGAGTGGCAGTAGAAATGAAAAAAGGGACTGACCAACAAGGCTCCCGCTTCTCTTTAGGTCCATAAAGTCCTTTGCAGAGAGGATTGGACAGGGCAAAAACCTCAATTTTTCTGTAAGAGGAGACAGGTGGTTCTGAAATTCTTTTTTCGACCCTGAATAGTCAGGGAGAAAAAGAACAAATGAGAGGATAAGAAAGGCAAGGATTAGGAGTATATTGCCAATAATAAAAGTCCAGGAAAAATTCCTGAATACAAGAAGTGGTGGATATAGAAATGCAGGGTTAACCTTTGCAGTAATGAAAAAGTAACCTGCCAATGCCAGGATAAAAAGAAGAATGAAAGTGAAGAACGTCTTTGTCCTCATATAAATCGTTGATAGAAAAAAGACCAAGGAAAGGCCTGTCATAAATGAAAGCGTAAGGGTACAGAGAAGGAGGGAGGGGACATAAAGCGGAATTCCTGTGAGTCCTGAAGCAACTACAAAACCGGCTGAAAATGGAAGGACCCAAAGGACAAAATAATAGAGAATATCCTTTGCCACAAAATTTGCAAATATGAAACGCTCGCTAAAGGGGAGAATTTTTACAGAATAGGAAATCAGGCTTGCCTGCCCAAATCTCCTGTTCATAACTTCATTACCAAGAATCCCAAATGATCCTACCATGATACCAAGGAGAAGGTAATTTGCATGGAGGATAAGTGACAGATAACCTGGAGGAAGGGCTGACCTGACAAGTGGGATTAAAAAAGTCCCCATAAATGCAATTCCCGCCATCATTACAGGAAATAGGGCGAATGAAAGGCTCCCAAACATTGTTGAATGGATACGCCACTCCTCTTTAATCATTGAGAAAAAGAGGTTCAGCATTCTGTCTCTCCCTTTACGAGTGAAAGGAAGAAATCGTCAAGGTGCAATCCGCCTGATGTAATTTCAGATACAAGACCGCAGCTTAAAAGATGTCCTCTGTGGAGGACTGCATAACTGTTGCATATCTCCTCTGCAACCGAAAGAATGTGAGTTGAGAGAAATATTGTATTTCCTTTCTCCACATATGAAACGAGAAAGTCTTTCACTTTCTTCTGCATTATTGGGTCAAAATTGATTAAAGGTTCATCGATGAGGGCAAGAACCGGTTTGTGGATGAAAGCCTGTGAAAACATCAGTTTCTGGCGTGTTCCCCTGGAAAGGTCCTTGCAAAGGACTTTTTTTTTGTCACCATAGTCAAGGTATGAAAACCACCAGTCAGACTCTTCCTTTATGGAAGAAAGTCCCCGTATTTTCCCGACAAAAAAAAGATATTCTTCGGCAGTGAGAAAACTCGGGGGGGACTCCTGCTCAGGGATGATTCCGACTTCTTTTCTGACACCGACAGGGTCAGAATTTACATCAATCCCGACAACCCTCGCAACACCACCGGATATTTGAATCTGACCTGTAAGCATCTTAATAATGGTCGTTTTACCGGACCCGTTTGGCCCAAGGAGTCCGAAAAGTGAACCTGAGTCTACGTTGAAACTTACATTATCTACGGCAGTAAGGTTTCCATACCTTTTCACAAGGTTTTTTAATTCAATAACAGGAGCCATTTTTTTTAGTTTATGCATTCATTCTTTCCCGGGTCACCCAAAAAACTGGATTACCTGACAGGATACAATTTTTTATTATGTATAAACTGGCACAAGAATAAAAAACTATTGTATCTCTCTTTATTGAAAGTAATATTCTTACTTAGGATCTTTATTACAAATTTATAAGGAGTTTAATCTGTTCACGCCAATAATTTCAAATATCATTATAATCATTACTCATTGATATTCTGCGGGAAAGGCTTCAATTCATGTACCGTATTCTCTATGTCGATGATGAACCAGCGCTCCTTGATCTTGGGGCAATTTATCTTGGAGAAATAAAAGATTTTACAGTTCACATACGGACGTCTGCGGTCGATGTGCTAAATTCAGACAATCTTCTCTCTTTTGATGCAATCGTCTCGGATTACCAGATGCCGGGAATGAATGGGATCAGTTTTTTAAAAGAGGTCAGATCACGTTCTTTTACGATTCCTTTCATACTTTTTACCGGGAAAGGAAGGGAAGAAGTTGTGATTGAAGCAATAAATTCCGGTGCTGACTTTTAAGTTCAGAAAGGAGGTGATCCTGTTTCACAGTTTGCTGAACTCGCACATAAAATAACTATAGCTATTGATCGCAGGAGAGCTGTGAACCAGGTAAAAACATTGAACCGGTTATACCAGGTTCTCTCGGCTACTAATAAAGCGGTCATATTTTTACACGATAAAGAAGAGTTTTTTAATGAGATATGCAGGATCCTGGTTGAAATAGGGGGGTTTAGGATGGCCTGGGCCGGTTTTCTTCATAAAGAAAATAATTTAATTAAACCCATTGCCTCGTACGGATTTGTAGAAGGATATCTTGAAACAATTACTTCGTCTCCAGATGGGTTTTCATCAGGGACTCACCCAACATTGAGAGATTTTCTGGAGAACCGTCCCATCTTCTCAAATAACATCTCTACAGACCTGGATATGCAGCAATGGCGTGAAGACGCACTAAAAAGAGGTTACTATGCGACAGCATCATTTCCATTTAGCACCGGAACTCGTAATGCCGGGATTATTTCCATGTATGCTCCTATTAGCGGGTTTTTTGAGGACCAGATAATTGAATTGCTTCTTGAGTTATCGAATGACATCTCGTATGCACTCAAGGCAATCGACGATGAGGAAGAGAAGGAAAAGGCACAGGAAAATTTAAAAAAGCAAAGTATTAGGCTTGAAACGGCTTCCAGTGCAGGCAAGGTCGCATTATGGGAGTGGGATATGAAATCAGATACCCTGGAATGGTCAGATATCGTCGATTCAATGTTGGGATACAGCCCTGCAACATTTCCACGAACAATATTGGCCTGGGAATCAATTATTCACCCTGATGAGAGGACTAAAGTAATGGAGGCACTCAGCCAACATCTGGAAGAGAATATCAGGTATGATGAAGAGTACCGAGTGACACGAAAAGACGGCACTTTTGTCTGGTGGCGTGATACTGGAGCCTGTAAACGGATTCATCAGGGAGGCCTTATATGATGTCCGGAGCATGTACAAACATCACGGCGAGAAAAAATGCAGAAATTAAACTAGAGGAAGCACTCGACCAGGCCCAGATGTATCTTGATATTTCAGGAGTGATGATGGTTGTCCTCAATACTGAAGGGATAATTACACTCATAAATAAAAAAGGATGCGAAATTCTTGGATATCCTGAAGAAGCACTTATCGGGAAAAACTGGTTTTTGGTCTGTGTCCCTGAAAGAATACGTGAGGATATAACCCAGGTTTTTCAAAAAATAATGGCAGGAGTGAGAGAGGGAGTTGAATTTTATGAGAACCCTGTTGTTATCAAAGATGGCCGTGAACGGATAATTGCTTTCCACAACACAGTTACCCGTGATATATCTTTAAAAACAACGGGTATTTTATTTTCAGGCGAAGATATTACAGAGCGGAAAAGATATGATACAACACTCAAGGAAAAGAATGAACTCCTGTCTCAGGCACAGTTCATCGCCGGTATCGGAAGCTGGCAGTATGATCTTCAAAATAACAGAATAGAATGGTCAGATGAAGTTTACAGAACCTTTGGATACGAACCCGGAGAAATTAATATCGAACTAGACCGGATAAGGGATAGAATACATCCTGATGATCTAAAAAAGCATGATCAAATCCTAAAATCGGCTATAGATACGGGGATTTACCAAAAAGAAAATTATCGGGTTTTACTTCCAGATGGGACGATAAAGTACATAACCGCAGATGGAAAAGCCATGCGTAATGACTCCGGTGACATAGTTAAAGTAATTGGAGTTATCCAGGACATTACTGAACAAAAAAATAGAACGAAGAGATACTAAGACGGGTAAACCATCAGCTTCTGCTACTAAGCAGTATTACAAGACATGATATCCTGAATAAGGTAATGGTGATTTTAAGTTACATAGAAATGTCACAAGATTACGAAATTGAACCCATATTGCTTGATTTCTGCGAAAAAATTAAAGATGCAGCAAATGCAATCAGGACTCAGATAGAGTTTACAAAACTTTTTAAGGACTTTGGGATCACAGAACAAAAATGGCAGAAACTGGAAGAAATTCTGCCATACAAAGATCTTCCACGCCATGTATCGATAACTTCCTATTGCGGTGACCTGCAGATTTTTGCCGACACCTTAATTGAAAAGGTCTTCTTTAACCTGCTTGACAATTCGCTGCAGCATGGAGAAACTGTTACTGATATAAAAATTTCATGCAGGAATACAGATGACGGGTTAATTATCATCTGGAATGATAATGGAAAAGGTATTCCTGCTTTTGAAAAAGAAAAGATATTTGAGAGAGGATTTGGGAGAAATACAGGTCTTGGATTATTTCTTAGCAGAGAAGTCCTGTTAAACAGTGGCATTACCATAAAGGAGACCGGAACTCCAGGAGAAGGGGCCAGGTTCGAGATGAATGTGCCAAAGGATGGGTTTCGGTATGGTCCTCGTGAAGGGATAAAAACAGTAAATTGAGATATCCTTTCTTCAGAAGGAACCTACCATTTAAAGAATTGTATTAATAAGCAAGCTTCTTAATCCATGCTACATATCTATCCATCCATTTTTGAAGCATTGGTCTGCTGCTTTCACCGATATTGCCTGCTTCGTCGAATAAACCTTCCCTTAACTGGATAAATGCCTCGGGCTGGCCAAAAACAAGGAGATCAAGGTGGGCAAGAATATTTCGCAAATGCTGTTGTGCAAGGGCAGTTCCGATATTACCAGTTGAAACTCCAATAATACCTGCAGGCTTGCCTGGCCAGGCACTTTGTCCATAAGGACGGGAAGCATGGTCAATCGCATTTTTAAGAACCCCTGGTACAGACCGGTTGTATTCAGGGGTGACAAATATAAGGCCATGGGCAGTTTGTATCTCCTTTTTAAGCCTTTTTACTGATTCTGCCTGGTTATCATCGTCATCCTGATTGTACAATGGTAAATCTCCAATTTTGACCTGCGAAAATGAAAATTCCGGCGGTGCCAGTTTTACAATGGCACTTGCAAGTTTTCGGTTAATTGATTCTCGGCGAAGACTTCCAATTATGACTGCAATTTGGTACTCATCCATTCTAATCCCTGTTCTATGTTATGTATTCCAAGCCTGTTAATTCCCGCGGTAGCGCCACATACTATCGGGTATAGTTATCTCAAACCTTGCTCCACTCCAGGGTTTCCCGGTCTCACAGATTGTAATGCCAGTAATAGTGAGGATCTCCCTTGAAAGAAATAACCCTAATCCTGTGTTTTTACCAAATCCCCTTTCAAAGATCTTCTCTTTTTCTTCTTCCGGCACTCCATCCCCTTTATCTTCACAAATAAGAACATGATTAGAATTTTGATCCTCGAGAAAGAACCTTATTATTGGAGTATTCCCACTATAACGTACTGCATTATCAATCAGGTTGTAAAAGACCTTAACGATTAGAGGATCTGCGAAAACTTCTGATCCTTCCGGGAGATCATTCTTTAAAAGTATATCTGTATGTATAATCTCTTTTGCGGCATTGTCCACAAGTGAGCGGCAATCCTGCCAAAGCGGGATATTCACCCCGATTTCCTCAAACTCCTTCGTGAATTGGATCATGGAAGAAATACGCAGTGCTGAATTTGAAATCTTAGCGAAATACTCATCAAGTGTAGAATCAGACTGCCTCTTTTTAATAATGGTTATGAGTCCTTCCAGTATTGAGATCTGATTTTTAATGTCATGTCTTGTAATGCCAGATAACAGTGTAAGCTGCCGGTTAGCCTGCCTGAGTGCTTCATCAACCCTTTTTCGGTCAGTAATGTCAATAAAGGATTCAACCAGGACATCTTTACCCGCGAGTGTGGTTTTAATAACACTTTTAATAATTGGCACTTTTTCCCCTTTAAGCGTGTAAAGAACCCGTTCAGAAGAATCAACCGGTAAACCAAGGTCCATAACAGGACATCGCCCAATTTCGGCAGGACAAATAAAGCGGTGGCATACTGCGCCGATAACCGACTCTTTCTCACCCCCGATCAATTCAAGAACTTTTGGATTCGCATCTAGAATTTCATGAGTATGTGCATCGATGATGATGATTCCATATTGCAACGAAAAGAGGATAGTGCGGAGTCGTTCCTCACTCTCCCGAAGCGCTTCTTCGGCCCTCTTTTGTTTGGTAATATCTCTTATCGTGCCGATAAGCATCTTTATAGACCCATCTGGGTTCAGCACCGGTACCGTTGTTGTTAGGGTGTCAATTATTGTTCCATCTTTCTGTTTTAAATGCAGCGGATACTCTTTGATATGGCTGTTTGCGTCAAGTAGCTCCGTAAAAACAGATAATTCATCAGGGTTTGCAAATAAAGATGAAATCCGAACCTTGAACAATTCCTCTGCCGTTTCATAACCGAAAAGTTCAATTGTGGAATCATTGAAATCAATCCACTCGCCGTCAGAGGATGTAATGTAAACACTGTCCTGGATTGATTTAAAGAATTCACGATACCGGGTCTCACTTTCCTTCAGTGAATCTTCGACAAGTTTTCTCTCTGTAACGTCTGTTAAAAAGTTCAGGGTGGCAGGATGTCCGTCCCAGGTTATGACAACGGCACTTAATTCACCCCACATAACCGTACCGTCCTTTCGGAATACCCGGAAAGTGTAATGGGAAGGGATATTTTCCCCTCTTATCCTTTGTTTATAACGTTCAATCAGCATCAGGTGATCGTCAGGGTGGACAAACCTTATAAATGGCTGTTCAAGTATCTCCTGTTCAGAGTACCCTGTTAATTCGACTGACCTGGGATTAATTATCCTGATAATTTCGTCCTGCACCACAAAGATAGCCTCATTGGCATTTTCAATCAGCTGACGGTATTTTAATTCACTATTTTTCAATTCGTGGATTGCCTTTCTGCTCGTAATGGCATGAACGACTTTATGTGAGAGTTCAGTGAACAAAGATTTGAACTCACCCCCCTTCTGGAGATAAAAATCAGCTCCGCTGTTTAGGGCCTCTATTACGATTTCTTCACGTCCCCGGCCAGTGAATATGATAAAAGGTGTTGTATCCCCTCTTTGCCTAAGCATTTTTAAAAAAGTAATCCCATCCATCAATGGCATCTGATAATCAGAGATGATGGCATCAAATTTTTTATTTTGGAGTAGATCCAATGCATCGGTTGCAGAATCAGCAGTTGTAACAAATATATCGTTAGATTCTTCAAGAAAAAGTTTTCCTATCTCTAAAAGTTCAGGTTCGTCATCAATATATAGAACGGTTATTGACATAGGGTGTTTGGAATAATGCGATTTAATTACATAAAATTTTTGATATGTTGCCTGAAACCTGGATGTGTATAGACATCAACAATTACTCTAAATATTGATAGGGCTCTCGAGGTACTGGCAACAGCATCGTTTAAGGATAACACTTGCGAGGATAATTCATCTTTTCGAAGAAGTTCAGGAACAAAAAGGAAAGACACAACTCTTTATTGAACAATTCGGAAGAAGATATTCTCCAGCAATTCTTCTTATGATTGGAAAATTTCAAGACAGCACGGTCAATGGCTTCTGATCTCACTATTGATGATGTTCAGGCAGATTTGAAAGCAGAAATAATGATAATCTTGTTAGAAGACTACATATCTGTAGGTTAAAATGTCGGGTTCAGGTTATATTATTTCAAGCTAAAATCTGTTCAGGACTTAATTATGGAGGAGAATAGAAGTATAAAATCCGAAGAGGCCATTTCCTCTTTTAAACAGGGTTTCACCTGTTCATCATCTATATTTTCCGCATTTTCCAGCGAACTCGGACTGGACGCGGATACAGCAAAAAAAATAGCCTGTGGTTTAGGAGCAGGTATTTCAAGGACAGGAAATATTTGCGGGGCAGTATCGGGTGCTATTCTTGTCATTGGTCTGAAATATGGGAAAACCGTTATTGGCGACGATGCTGCAACAGAGAAAACACGTCTTCTTGTACGTAAGTTTATCCAGGAATTTGTCGAGTTAGAAGGTTCAATCTGCTGTTCTGAACTTCTAGGGTACAACCTGAATGATAAGGAGGATTATGAAAAGGCACGGGCAAGCGGACTCTTTACTACCAGGTGTTTCGATCTCGTACGGGACTCTGCAGATATACTTGAAAAAATTCTATTATAATAAAAAAACATTCTAGGAACTACCAAATGACAATCTCAGTTCTCTACATTGATGACGAACCTGATCTATTGGAATTATGCAAAGTTTTTCTTGAGATGAACGGTGAGTTTAATGTCGATACATTACTATCTGCCAATAAGGCACTCATTCATCTTAAATCAGTATATTATGATGCGATTATTTCAGATTATCAGATGCCGGAGATGGATGGAATACAATTCTTAAAAGAAGTAAGGGCCAGATTTAGAGATATTCCGTTCATTCTTTTCACAGGTAGGGGACGTGAAGAAGTTGTTATCCAGGCTCTTAACAATGGGGCCGATTTTTACCTGCAAAAAGGTGGACAACCAGATGTTCAATTTGCAGAGTTGGCGCATAAAATCAGGCAAGCTGTAGGACGCCGGAATGCAGATAAACGTCTTGTTGAAAGTGAAACCAGATTCCGGGAATTAACTGAGAACTCGCTAGATACAATCATGCTTTTTGATAGAAATCTTCGTTTCGTTTATGTTAATCCCAATGCAGAAAAGCAAATGGGAATTTCTACAGATCACTTTATCGGAAAAACTTATTCTGATCTTGGGTTTCCTGAAAAACTGGTTGATCTACTTGAACATGCATTAAATACTGTGTTTATTTCAGGGAAAACCAACAGAATTGAATTTTTTCTTCCTACTGGTTTCTGGATTGACTGGCTTCTTGTTCCTGTTCATGGTCTAGATGGGGACATAAACCAGATAATTACATCCGGTCGGGACGTTACAGAGCGGAAGAAGACAGAGGAACAAGTCAGACTTGCCGAATTCTCTATTGAACATTCAGGAATCGTTACTTTCTGGCTTGATGAGAATGCCAAAGTAGTTCGGGCAAACCAGGCAGCTTGTGATTCTTTAGGATATTCAAAGGATGAATTTGCCAATCTTCATGTCTATGATTTTGATCCCAACTACCCTCCTGAAAAATGGAAATCGATATGGGACCAGATAGCTAAAGAAAAATACGTTGTTATACAATCAAATCATCGCAGAAAGGACAATTATGTCTTCCCTGTTGAAATCACAAGCAGTTATTTTGAATATGAAGGAAAGAACCTGATCTTTTCCTTTGTTCGTAACATTTCAGACCAAAAACAGTTATTAAACTACTGATCATCAAAATAGAAATCTTTAGATAATACGAACGTTTCTAAGATAATTATGAAAATTTTTACTTTATTCCATGAAGGTGCTTTTCATGTATCGGGTTCTATATATCGATGATGAACCTGATTTACTTGAATTGGTAAAAATCGTTTTAGAAGAGACAAAAGAATTTATCGTTCATCTATCAACAAATGCAACAGAAATTCTAAAATCAGATGACTTACATTCATATGACGTAATTATCTCAGATTATGAAATGCCTGATATTAATGGTATTACTTTTTTAAAAGAAGTGCGCCTGAAGTTTGGAAACATCCCTTTCATTCTTTTTACAGGAAGAGGAAGAGAACAGGTGGTAATTGAAGCTATAAATAATGGTGCAGATTTCTATCTTCAGAAAGGTGGTGATCCACAGTCACAGTTTGCTGAACTCATTCATAAAATACGCATGGCTGTAAAGAGAAAACATGCAGAAGATGGAGAAAATAAAAGTGAAGAGAGGTTTCGTTCACTTATTGAAACATCTCCTGATATGATATGGGAAATTGATACCAAAGGAATATTTACATATATAAGTCCGCAAATAAAAGAGAATTTAGGCTACTTACCTATAAATATTATAGGAAAATCAATATTTTCGATAATAAATCCAGACAATATTTCTGAAATAGGAAATAAGTTTAATTCACATCTGATAGATAAGACATACATTAACACACTTGAAGTCCCTACTTTGCACTTTAATAGTACGATTCATATTATCGAAATTCGATCTAAATCAATCATAGGTGATAATGGAAAAGTATTAGGTTTTAGGGGAACAGCAAGAGATGTTACATCACGAAAGAAGATAGAAGAAGAACTTTTCGAGAGTGAAGCAAAATTCCGTAACCTTGCAGAATCCATTAACGATGGTATAACCCGAATAGATAGAAATCATCGTCACCAGTATGTCAATCAGGCAATGAAACTTCAAACAGGGATCAATATAGAGGATTTTATTAATAAAACTCACAGGGAACTGGGATTCCCCGCAACAATCTCTGATGAATCAGAAAAAATGATAAATTATGTTTTTGATACCGGAAATAAAAAACAAATTGAATTTCTGCTTCCAAACGGTATCTGGGTTGAAATACTTACAGTCCCCGAATTCTCATCTAATGGTGAGATTTCCCATGTAATAATGACCGGGAGAGATATCACAGAAAGAAAACGAATGGAAAAAGCGTTGAAAGAAAGTGAGGAAAGATATCGGCAAATTATAGAAACCGCACAGGAAGGAATCTGGATTCTCGATACAGAATATCATATTGTTTCGGTTAATCCATACATGGCAGAACTGCTTGAATATAATCAGATAGAGATGGAAGGACGGCCTCTGACTGATTTTATTGATAAAGACGAATTTTCTAATCATGAATTTATCTCCGGAGAAAGAAGGAAAGGGATTAGTGGTAAATTTGAACGTCTTTATCGGACAAAAAGGGGGAAAAAGGTATGGGGTCTTGTCTCTTCTACTCCAATTTTTAAAGATAATGTGTTTGTCGGCGCATTTGCAATGGTTACCGATATTACCAAACGAAAAATGGTAGAGGAGGAATTGAAGAGATCTAGAGATTCATTTATTACTGTGTTCCAACATAATCCGATACCATTAACTCTGGTTTCAACAGTTGATGGCACGTTTGTTGATGTAAATGAACCTTTTTTACAAGAAACTGGATACACCAAAGAAGAAGTTGTCGGAAAAACCTCTGGAGATTTGAAAATTTTTGCAGAGGTACATGAATATTTACAGATAACTACTCTATTGAAAAATAATTTGCAGATATCGGGCATAGAAGTTCACTGTCAAAGGAAAAATGGTGAAGTCAGAAATTGCAGGTTTTCATCGAAAACTATCATTATTGATGGTAAACCTCATATTCTATCATCTATAGAAGACATTACTGAACGCAAAAAAGCCGAAATAGCATTAATAGAAAGCGAAAACCGGTTTAAAACTATAATAGAAAAGATGCCTGTTCCATTAGGATTGATCAATCAGGACGGGAAAACAGTATATTGTAACAGTGCATTTCTTCAGATTTTTGGCTATTCAGGTAACGATCTCAATTCATTAGAAAATTGGTGGCTTAAAGCCTATCCAGATGAAATATATCGCACATGGGTACTAAGAACATGGGAAGAAGATATCACACGGGCTAAATTGGAACAGACTAACATTGAACCAAGAGAATACCGGATTACATGTAAAAACGGTGTAGAACGGAATGTCATTATTTCAGGGATATTACTTGAAGAGAATATTTTGGCAACATTTTTTGATATTACTGAATTTAAACAGATTGAACAATCCTTGTCTAAAGCAAACAATGAATTGCACCTTCTTGGAAGTATGACGAGGCATGATATTCTTAACCAGGTTATTATAATTCTTGGGTATGTCAATCTCCTAAAAAGAAAGGAACTTATTCCTCCTCTGGATGAGTATTGCAAGAAGATAGAATCTGCTTCACATACTATTCAAAATCAGATTGCATTTACTAAAATGTATTTGAGTCTTCAAAGTCACAAAACTCAATGGCTGGACATTGAGGATATGCTACAACGATTGGAAATGCCTGAGTCAATAAAATTGAATTCTAATATTTCAGGTTTTCAGATATTTGTTGAACCTATTATCGAAAAAATATTTTTTAATCTTCTTGATAATTCTATCCGACATGGTCAATGTGTGACCCGCATTGATGTTTATGTCAATAGAACTGATGAGGAAGCAACTATTGTATGGGAAGATAATGGTGAAGGTATCAGTGCAAGTGATAAAAAACATATATTCAAAAGTGGATTTGGAAAAAATACCGGTTATGGACTTTTTTTAATTAAGGAAATTCTCTCTTTGAGTAGAATGACGATAAAGGAAACAGGCATTCCAGGTAAAGGTGCCAGGTTTGAAATTACTGTTCCGAATGGGATTTGGAGATTGAAAGTGAAATAAAATGAATTCAGAATCAATCCGTGTCCTCTATGTCGATGATGAAACTGAACTTTTAACTTTAGGGAAACTTTTCCTTGAGAAAGAAGGAAATTTTAATGTTGATATTGTAGTTTCAGTTAGAGAGGCACTTGATCTTCTGAATTCCATTCATTATGATGTCATAGTATCAGACTATGAGATGCAGGAAATGAATGGAATCCAGTTCCTGCGACATCTTAAAAAAACAGGGAATCAAATACCATTTATCGTTTTTACTGGAAGAGGGCGTGAAGAAGTTGTAATTGAGGCTCTTAACTGTGGAGCAGATTTTTATATTCAGAAAGGTGGTAATCCAAAGGCACAATTTGCCGAGCTTTCCAACAAGATCCGGTACGCAGTATCTCGAAAACAAACTGAAAAACTGCTTAAAGACAGCGAAGAACGGTATCGGAATGTTGTTGAGGATCAAACTGAATTTATATGCCGGTTCCTTCCTGATGGAACGCATGTATTTGTGAATGAAGCCTATTGTCGATATTTTGGATTGGATCGTAAAGAAATTATCGGCACTAAATTCAAGCCAAAAATGCCTCATAAAGACAATCAGAATGTTGGCAGACTAATTTCTTCCCTCAATCAGAGTAACCCGTATGTAACAGTTGAGCAAAAAATTTTTCTTCCAGACGGCAGTACCCGGTGGCAAAGATGGGTTGATCGTGCTATTTTTGACACTAATGGTAAGTTAAAGGAATATCAGTCAGTTGGCAGGGATATAACAGAGCTAAAAGAACGTGAAGAAGCACTGAATGCGAAGAACTATGAACTTCAGGCAGCATATGAACAAATTGCCTCGAATGAAGAAGAATTACGACAGCAGTTAGAAGAGAATAAAATCGCTTCGCAGGCATTGCACGAGATTGAAAAAAAATTTCAGGGGATAGTTCACGGTTCACCAATTCCTCAGTTTGTGATTGATAAAGATCATCGGATTATAAGCTGGAATGAATCACTTGAGAAATACAGTCAGATTAAATCTGAAGAAGTGATCGGTACAAAATTAGCCTGGAAAGCGTTTTATGAGAAAGAACGCCCGGTGTTGGCAGATTTAATATTAGATGGATCAATAGAGAAAATCCCTGAATGGTATACCGGAAAATATCATAGATCTAAGTATGTTGAGGATGCCTACGAAGCAATTGATTTTTTCCCGTATATGGGGGTGAGCGGGGTCTGGTTGTATTTTACAGCCTCTTCAATTATGGATTCAGATGGTTCTGTGATAGGGGCAGTAGAGACACTTGAAGATATAACTGATAGAATTTTCAAGGAAGAAGCGCTTAAAGCAAGCGAAGAGAAGTTCAGAAACGTTGTTCTATCAGTAAATGAGGCAATAATCCTCCAGGAAAAGTCGGGAAAGATAATAACATGGAATAAAGCAGCTGAACAGATATTTGGCGTTACTGCCATGGAAATGATAGGTCATACTTCAACAAGTCACAAGTGGAAGACAATTCACGAAGATGGAATTGATTTTCCAGAGAGAGAACATCCATCAATTCATACATTGGAAAACGGTGAATCATGCAAAAATGTTATTATGGGCATTACAAGTGCTAATGGAGGATTTTCATGGGTTAGTATCAATACAAGCCCACTTATCAGACAAGGAGAGCCGGAACCCTATGCAGTTGTCATTTCATTGCTGGACATTACCGAGCGCAAGCATGCAGAGGAAGAACTGAAATCTTCATATGAGCAAATTGCAGCAACAGAAGAGGAACTTCGCGCCAATTTGGAGGAATTAAACCAGCAACAACAGGCATTGGAACAATCAAAGCGGGAACTTACTGATATTATTGAATTTCTCTCTGATGCAACAATAGTCATTGACCGTGATGGAATTGTGGTGGCATGGAACCTTGCGATGGAGGAGATGACAGGAATTAGCAAGGATGAGATGATTGGCGAAGGAGACTATGCATACACAATTCCCTTCTACGGCGAGCGACGGAAACACCTGCTTGATCTTATTGATCTGGATGATAATGACCTGAAAATGAAATATCGGTATGTCCAGAAAAAAGGAAAAACACTTTATGCAGAAGTCTTTGCCCCTGCTTTATACGAAGGAAAAGGGGCATACTTATGGGTGACTGGATCACCTATATTCGATCTCCACGGTAACCGTATCGGAGCTATAGAATCCATTCGTGATATCTCTGAGCGTAAAATTGCTGAAGAAGCCCTTCATGACGCAGTACTCAATTGGCAACATACGTTTGATTCAAATCAGGATGGAATTTGTCTTTTAGACGCGAATCAGAGAATAATAATGTGTAATCGAACTATGCAGGACATAGTTTGTGCAAAGAACCCAGATGACATTATTGGGTTACAATGCTGGAAGGTTGTGCATGGTTCTTTAGGGCCGATTCATGGTTGCCCATTCATCCGTATGCAGAGTTCGCTGAAACGGGAAACGATGGAACTCGAGATAGGTAACCAGCTTTTTGTTGTTGTTACAGATCCAATTCTGGACGAGACACACAAACTGATAGGAACAGTTCATAGTATCCGTGATATCACTGAGCGCAAAGAACTGGAACTGGAAATGGAGTACCATGAACAGGAGCTCAGAAAATACTCGACTTCACTCGCCATAGCGAATAAGAAACTTACTCTTCTTTCCAGTATCACCCGACATGACATTAACAATCAGCTTACTGTATTGATGGGATATCTCTCTATTCTGGAAGATAAACAACCAGATTCCACACTCGATCAATATTTTCATAAAGCTTCAACAGCTGCACAACGAATCCTGTCAATGATCCAGTTTACCAGAGAATATGAACTTATAGGAGTACATTCCCCTTCCTGGCAGAAAGCTCTCAAAATTGTAGATAATGCAGTAAATCAAGCCCCAATTGGAAACGTTATAGTGAAAAACGATATCCCTGCAAATTTTGAAGTATTTGCAGACCCGCTATTTGTAAAGGTATGTTATAACCTGATAGATAATGCAGTGCGTTACGCCGGGAAAATTACGACTATCAGGTTTTATCTTGATGAAAAAGATGAAGATATGATAATGATTTGTGAGGATGACGGATATGGTGTTCCTTTCAATGAAAAAGAACAAATCTTCGAACGCGGTTTTGGTAAAAATACAGGACTTGGTCTGGCCCTTTCAAGAGAAATTCTGGATATTACTAATATAAAAGTCCGTGAAACAGGAGAACCTGGAAAAGGAGCACGCTTTGAGATAATAATACCAGGTGAGAAGTGGCGTTTTATTGAGGATTCAATATGAATGACGATCTAATCCATGTTCTTTATGTTGATGACGAACGCGATGTATTAGAAATCGGGAAACGTTTCCTTGAAAAAAGTGGGGAATTTGCTGTTGATACATGTCCATCCGTTTTGAAAGCGTTCAATCACCTTAAAACAGTAAGATATGATGCAATTATTTCAGATTATCAGATGCCCGAGATGGATGGAATAGAATTTCTTAAAAACATCCGTTCAGAAGGAAATTCCATTCCATTTATTATCTTTACAGGTCGAGGACGGGAAGAGATTGTCATTGATGCTCTTAATGCAGGGGCTGATTTTTATTTACAAAAGGGTAACGATTTAAAATCTGTCTATACTGAACTTATACACAAGATCCAACATTCCATCTCAAAAAGACAAGTAGATCAAGCTCTAAAAAAAAGTGAATGTAATTATCGCAATTTGATCGAGAACGCTAGAGAGGCTATTGCTGTAGTACAGGATGATGAGTTCAAGATGTTCAACCCGCAATGTGTTAAAATATCTGGGTATTCTGAAAATGAATTGCTGACTAATCCATTCACTCAATTTCTTCATCCGGAAGATCGTGATCAGGTGTTTGAACAATATTCTAAACGAATTAATGGAGAAAATATTCCTTCTCATAATCCATTCAGATTAATTCGAAAAGATGGAACGATTCGATGGGTAGATCTCAATTCTATTGCTATCATATGGGAAGACCGGCCAGCAACATTGAATTTTCTCATTGACATTACCGAACAAAAAAATGCCGAGGATGCATTAAGGGATAGTAAAGCTCTATACCATGAATTTTTTAAAACATCCCTTGATAGTCTGTTTTTTACCACTCTTGATGGAAAATGGTTTGATTTTAATGATTCATTAATTGAATTATTTGGTTATGAAACCCGGGAAGAAATGCTTCAAATACCAGTTATTTCAGTCTATGCACATCAGGAGAACCGGGATTATTTCACAAAACATATTGAACAGAAAGGATATATCAAAGAATATCCTGCACAGGGTATAAAAAAAGATGGTACAATTTTTGACGTTTTAATTACTGCAGTATGCCGACGAAACGAAGATGGCTCTGTTAAGGGGTATTTAGGGACAATTAGAGATATAACCGAATATAATAAGACAAAAGCCCAACTGTTAAATCATCAGGAAAACCTGGAATCTCAAATAAAAGAACGGACGAATCAACTCGAAAATAGGAATTCCGATTTAAAACGAGAGATTGATGAACGATATCGTATTGAAGACGAACTAAGGCAAACTCTTGAAGGGATCAAGACCCTTAACTTAAAGGTTCAAGAAAGTGAAGCAAAATTCCGTAGTCTTGCAGAGTCCATTAATGAGGGTATAACTAGAATCGATCGAAATCACCGTCATCAGTATGTAAATCATTCAATGAAGCTGCAAACGGGAATTAATATAGAGGATTTTATAGATAAAACTCACAGGGAACTTGGATTCCCCGACACAATTTCGGATGAATTAGAAAAGATGATAGATTCTGTTTTTGATACCGGGATGAAGATACAGAATGAATTTCTGCTCCCAAACGGTATTAGGGTTGAAATAAATACTGTCCCTGAGTATTCATCGAACGATGAGATTAAACATGTCATAATGTCAGGAAGGGATATTACAGACCGAAAGAGGATGGAAAATGAATTAAAGGAAAGTGAAGAACGATATCGCCGAATAATCGAAACTGCACAGGAAGGGATTATAATTCTCGATCCTCAATACCACATCATTTCGATTAATGGTTATATGGCAGAATTGCTTGAATACTCGCAAGATGAAATGCAGGGACGTCCTCTTATTGATTTTCTTGATTCGAGTGAATTAACTAGCCACGAACATATTACAGAGGAGCGTAAAAGGGGAATTAGTGGAAAGTTTGAACGTTTGTATCGCACAAAAAATGGTAAAAAGGTATGGGGACTTGTTTCTTCGACTCCAATTTTTAAAGATAATGGATTTGCCGGCGCATTCGCAATGGTTACCGACATTACCGAACGAAAGCGGGCAGAGGAAGCAATCCGTCAGGTAAACCGAAAACTCAACCTTCTGTCTAGCATCACTCGTCATGATATAAAAAATCAAGTATCGATAATAGATGGTTTTCTTGCTATTATTAAAAAGAAACAATTGGATCCTTCGATTGATTACTATCTTCAGAAAGTCACAAACGCAGCAGAACGAATATCCTCGATGATTCAGTTCACAAGGGAATATGAGAAAATCGGTGTCAATTCTCCAGTCTGGCATAATATCAGAACACTTGTGGATAGTGCGATAACGCAAACTCCGTCAGAGCAAGGTTATGTTAAAAACGATATTTCGGCTGATATTGAAGTATTCTCTGACCCGCTAATTATCAAAGTTTTTTACAATCTGATGGACAACTCAATAAGATATGGAGGTAAGATCACAACAATACGATTCTCTGCAAAGAAACATGAAAATAATTATATTCTCATTTTCGAAGACGATGGTACTGGTATACCTGAGGAGGAGAGAGAGAAGATCTTCGAATATGGATATGGAAAGAATACTGGACTTGGATTATTTCTCTCTCGCGAAATACTTGCAATTACAGGATTGACGATAAAGGAGACCGGGGAACCTGGTCAAGGAGCCAGATTTGAGATAATTGTGTCGAATGGCATGTGGCGTTTTATTGATGATTGATTATGAACGAAGTTTCAATTAGAATCCTCTATGTCGATGACGAGCCTGATCTATTGGAATTATGCAAAGTCTTTCTTGAGATGAATGGGGAATTTAAAGTCGATACATTGACTTCTGTTAAAGAAGCACTCATTCATCTTAAATCTGTATATTATGATGCGATTATTTCAGATTAGCAGATGTCAGAAATGGATGGTATCACATTTTTAAAAATTCTTCGTGAAAGTGGCAATGATATACCATTCATCGTCTTTACTGGTCGAGGACGAGAAGAGGTTGTAATCGAAGCATTCAATAGTGGTGCTGATTTCTATCTCCAAAAAGGTGGTCAACCTAATGCACAATTTGCCGAACTTTCCAATCAGATACGAATAGCGGTAGAACGACGCACTTCGGAAAAGTCATTAAAGGAAAGTGAGGAGTACTATCGAATTGTAGCAGATTTTACTTATGACTGGGAATATTGGATTGCACCCGATGGAGAATTTAATTATATCTCTCCCTCCTGTGAACGAATAACCGGTTATTCTCCTGAAGAGTTTTACCTTGACCCGAACCTCTTAATTAAAATAACACATCCTGATGATCAAATCAAGATTAAAAATCATCTTAATAATGCTTTGACCCCTCATGAAAAAAATGAAACACTTCCGTATCGAATCATTACAAAAACCGGTGAATTAAAGTGGATAGAACACGAATGCCAACCAGTATATAAAATTAACGGAGATTACTGGGGAAATCGTGGTAGTAATCGTGATATTACTGATCGAAAAATATTAGAGGAAACTCTCCAAGCCGAACGTGACCAAGCACAGCAATACGTTGATATAGCAGGTGTGATGTTGGTTGTGCTCAACCGAAATGGAATTGTCACAATGATCAACAGAAAAGGGTGTGAAATTCTTGAGTACACTAAGGAAGAAATAGTTGGCAGAAACTGGTTTGAAATGTTCATTCCTGAGGAATTGCGTGTAGAAGTGAGGGGTATTTTTAACAAAATTATGAACGCTGATATGGCAACGGTTGAGTACTATGAAAATCCGATTCTAACCAAAACGAATAAGAAACGAATCATTGCATTTCATAACGCATTCATTCAAGATCGCGAGGGGATTTGTGGAATATTATTTTCAGGAAATGATATCTCTTCCCATATACAGATGGAAGAAACACTCAAAGAGAAGGAAGAATTATTTAAAGGTATATTTGAAGGTGCCAACGATGCAATATTCCTACACTATATTTCACCAGATGGAACTCCTGGAAAGTATATCAAAGTAAATAATATTGCCTGTCAACGTCTAGGCATGACCCAAGATGAATTACTCCAAAAAACACCATTTGATATTGTATCTTCTAAGCATCTTCCTAAAATTCCAAAGATTAGCATCGATCTCTCTCTAAACAAAAGTGGAGTGTTTGATGCTATACATCGGCGAAAAGATGGAACAGAATTTCCAGTGGAAATCAGTACCCGGATTTTAAAACTGGAAGGGAACGAAGTTGCAATTTCGGTTGCTCGTGATATAACAGAAAGAAGACAAATGGAAAAAGCAGTCCAAAATGCAATCCAAAAACTGAATTTATTTTCGAATATTACTCGCAATAATATAATGAACAAAGTGATAACAATTCAGAGTTTCTTACACTATATAGATAAAATAAAAAATATTAAAGAGATAGAATCTTTCTTCGATAAGATATATGATTTGGCTAAAAATATTGAAACTCAAATAAAATTTTCACAGTGTTATCAAGACTTAGGTGTAAAGCCTCCAAAATGGATGAATTTGTTCAAATTGGTTGTATTAGCCAGCAACTCTTCTGTACACCTCGCTTGTGAAATAAGAAATCTTGAGATATTTGCAGATCCTCTCATAGCGAATATGTTTCTTTATCTGGTTGAAAATACAATCCGTTATGGAGAAACTGCAACTGATATTAATATATATGTCGTAACTGAAAAGGACAACATTCGAATTATCTTCACAGACAATGGAATTGGTATTCCTTTTGAGAAAAAGGAAAGTATTTTTCAGCCAATTCACAGAAACTATTCAGATTATGATCTATTCTTTATCCGTGAAATTCTTAGCATAACTGATATTACTATCCAAGAAACTGGAGAATCGGGGTATGGAGTAAAATTTGAGATAATCGTGCCGAATGGAAAGTGGCGTTTTATTGAGGATTTACTATGAATGAAGTTCCGATTAGGATCCTCTATGTCGATGACGAACCTGTACTTTTAAACGTAGGAAAACTGTTCCTTGAGAAAGATGGGATGATTATTGTCGATACAGCCGTATCAATTCAGGATGCATTGGACTGCATAAATTCCACTCATTACGATGTCATAGTGTCAGACTATGAGATGCAGGAAATGGATGGGATCCAGTTCCTGCGACATCTTAAAAAAATGGGGAATCAAACACCATTTATCGTTTTTACTGGAAGGGGGCGTGAAGAAGTCGTAATTGAAGCTCTTAACTGTGGAGCAGATTTTTATATTCAGAAAGGTGGTGCACCAAAAGCACAATTTACAGAACTTTCAAACAAAATTCGTTATGCAGCATCCCGAAAACGTACAGAAAATTTGTTGAAAGAGAGCGAGGAGCGGTACAGGAGTGTTGTTGAGGATCAGAGTGAATTTATCTGCCGGTTTCTTCCTGATGGAACGCATGTATTTGTGAATGAAGCCTATTGTCGATATTTCGAATTTGATCGCAAAGAAATTATAGGCAGTAAATTCAAGCCAAAAATGCCTCTGAAAGACAATCAGAATGTTGGTAAACTAATTTCTTCCCTCACTCAGAATAACCCGTTTGTAACAATCGAACAACAAATTTATCTTCCAGACGGCAGTACCCGATGGCAAAGATGGGTTGATCGTGCTATTTTTGACACTAATGGTAAGTTAAAGGAATATCAGTCAGTAGGTCGGGATATCACCGAGTTAAAAGAACGCGAATTAGCGTTAAATGAGAAAAACTATGAACTTCGGGCAGCATATGAACAAATAGCCTCTGCTGAAGAAGAATTACGACAACAATTTGAAGAGAATAAAGTTGCTACTCAGGCACTTCATGAGAGTGAGAAAAAATTTCAGGGGATTGTTCATGGCTCTCCGACTCCACAGTTTGTAATAGACAAAGATCATAAAATTATAAGTTGGAATAAAGCTCTTGAAAAATACAGCCGGATTAATGCTGAAGAAGTATTAGGTACAACCTTTGCCTGGAGGGCGTTTTATGAAAAAGAACGTCCAGTAATGGCAGATCTACTTATTGAGCGTAATATTGACAAAATCCCTCTATGGTATCCAGGAAAATATGAACATTCCAAATATGTTGAAGAGGGTTATGAGGCAACTGACTTTTTTCCTCATATGGGTACGAGTGGAGTATGGCTCTTTTTTACTGCATCGACAATAAAAGATTCAGAAGGTAATATTATTGGAGCAGTAGAGACTCTTGAAGATATTACAGACAGAAAATTAAACGAAGAATCGCTCAAAGAAAGTGAAGAGCGATATAGGACACTTGTAGTATCTGTTAATGAAGCTATCATTCTCCAGGAGAAAACGGGAGAGATAGTTACATGGAATACCGCAGCAGAAAAGTTATTTGGTGTCACAGCCATGGAAATGGTTGGGCATACGCAAACTGGCCAGAAGTGGAAAACAATCCACGAAGATGGAACAGAATTTTTAGATTCTGATCACCCTTCCATGTATACTCTCGCAACCGGTGAAGCATACAAAAATGTTGTCATGGGCATCACGAGTGCTGATGGAAGATTTTCATGGGTTAATATCAACACAAGCCCTCTTATTAGGCAGGGTGATTCGAAACCCTATGCTGTTATTATATCATTACTTGACATCACCGAACGCAAGAAAACTGAGGAATCACTAATCGAAAGCGAGGAACTTTATCGAACTGTTGTCGAGAACAGTTATAATGCCGTTTATATTTACCGGGATCACCATATCCTTTTTGCCAATAAGATGGCAGCGGATCTCACCGGTTATACTAATGAAGAGCTCTTGGCAATGGACATATGGGTTCTCGTCCATCCAGATGACCGGATTCGCCTCCGTGAATCTGGGAAACAGAGAATCTCTGGTCGTAATCTCCCTCCAAACTTTACAGGGAGAATAATTAAAAAGAGTGGTAAAGTTCTTGACTGCGAGTTTTTTGTAAACCGGATCCTCTATCAAAATCAACCGGCGATTCTTGGAATTATTAGAGATATTACAGAACAAAAAGAGATTGAAACTGCTTTAAGGAAAAGCCAGGATAATTTCCGCATGGTTCTTGATCATTTACCAGATCTCGTACTAGTACATAGGAACGGGATCATTCAATATGTCAATCCCGCAATGATTGACACCATGGGGATAAGTCCGGATCAGGTTATGAACAAATCGATTTATGATTATATAACTCCTGAATATCATCCACGTATTGCCGCAGCAATTCAAAAGCGGATTGAAACCGGGCTCGATGATCCGTATGAAATTGAACTCCTATCTCATGTGAGAGGTCGGCGGATTGTTCTTATCCGTGGTTCTATCATTGAATTCGACAATTCTCCTGCAATATTAAATGTACTGACTGACATCACCGAACAGAGACATTCACAACATGCCTTACAGCAGAGCGAGGAAAAGTTCCGCTCATATGTGGAGAACGCGAATGATATCATCTATTCGCTGACACCTGATGGGATTTTTACCTATGTCTCCCCTACATGGACTGACATGCTAGGGCATGATTCCAGCGAAGTTGTTGGAAAATCATTTGATGCTTTTATTCATATCAATGATCTTCCCGCATGTCATGAATTCGTGCAGCAAACTCTTATGAGCGGGGAAAAGAAAAGCGGGATCGAGTACCGGATTAGGCACAAGGAGGGTATATGGAAGTGGCATACCACAACAGCTTCTCCCATACGTGATTCCTGCGGAAACATTGTTTCCTTCCTGGGCATCTGTCATGATATCACTGAACGCAAGAGAGCTGAAGATACTCTCCGTAGAGCAAATCGACAACTTAACCTGCTCAATGGCATCACCCGTCATGATATCAACAACCAGCTCACGATGTTACAAGGTTATCTTTCTATTCTTGAGAAAAAAAAGGATGAACCAAGATTTGCTGAATATTTTCAGAAAGCCAGTATCGCTGCACAACGAATTTCATCCATGATCAGGTTCACCAAAGAATACGAGCAGATTGGTGTTCATTCCCCTTCATGGCAGAATGTTCACATGCTAGTGAACGATGTTGCAAAGGAAGCCCCACTGGAGTACATCAAAATAAAAAACGATATTCCAGTGAGTGCAGAAGTGTTCGCAGACCCGTTGTTTGTAAAGGTCTGTTATAATCTAATGGACAATGCAATTCGCTATGGCGGGAAAATAACGACCATTCGGTTCTATGTTGAGGAATGTGATGAAGATAAAATAATAGTGTGCGAGGATGATGGCAATGGTGTACCAATTGAGGATAAGGAGCGAATCTTCGAACGGGGGTATGGGAAGAATACTGGATTAGGACTTTCTCTTTCCCGTGAGATTTTAGGTATAACTGGTATCACTATTTGTGAAAAAGGTGAGCAAGGTAAAGGGGCAAGGTTCGAGATTACAGTACCGAATGGGAAGTGGCGTTTTATTGAGAATTCGCTATGAATGACGATCTAATCCGCGTCCTCTATGTCGATGATGAACCTGATTTTCTTGAAGCCCAAGTTTGCCACTAAAAGAATAAGAGTGTTCGTGGTCTAATTGATTTAAGCCCAAAAAACCAGGAACATATGAAATTGTTCCCAATCTAAATATATCCTTTCCTATCGGAACTATTCATGCGGTTGAAAAGCTGTATCATATTTTGAATTGCAGTGTAATATTCAGGAAACAAAAAAAAACGCGAAGAGAAATTTCCTTGATTTCCTTCTTTATTGAGGATTTCTTGGCATCATCACGGTTGCATTGACCTCACAAATCGTGGAACAAAGTCCGCAACCTAGACATAAATTGGAATTGTATTGCATCCGGTTATTATTCAAAGTCCTGGCTTCAAAAATACATCTCTGAATGCATTTGCCGCAATTATTGCAGGATTCCATATTAGTAACTGCAACATATTCAGAGTGGGCAATTAGATCTCGGCGGTCGCATATCTTCATAAGCAGGAGATCATGACAGCAGCAAGGACAACAGTTGCATAGTGCATAAATCTCATGGTCAGGTTGATAAAGAGTAAGATGAATAAGCCCGTTTTCATCTGATTTATGAAATATGTCCATAGCTTCTGATATGGAAATTGGGCGTGCTCGACCTTTTGCAATGGAAAGTTCAGCTAGCTTGTTGAGTACAAAACAGACTTCTAGTGGATTATCGCACCGAGAATAATGTAATCGGCATCCGCATTTTTGTACTGCAACGGATTGTGCGTTGCGCAATATCTTTAATACCTGTTCTGAGGGTAATACCCATTGCTGAGCAGATAAAGATTTATTTAAGGGAATAATTTTTGAAGAAAATGAAATTTGTTTTCGTTCCAGCCAAGTATCATATTTTATTAATCTTTCTTTCAGGAAATCATCCATAATTCTATGTTATATTGTCTCTGTTCAACGATTAAAATATTTATTCCTAAATTAACGAAAAAGGAATCCTCGCGATATTACCAGATGAGTAGACACTACATATTGAGAAGATTATATGATGTTATTGTATGAACGAAAATTAGTGATACAAAAGGATAATATTTGGCTATCCACTCAAAAATTACTATCAATTTTGACTTTTAATTAGACTCCATTCTTCCAATTGTATAAATCAAATGAATTGTGTAACATCTTCAACACTAAATCTGAAGTAATTATCAACATATTTATTATCCCGAAAAACATTCTACGAAATACCAAATGACAATTTCAGTTCTCTATGTTGATGACGAACCTGATCTATTGGAATTATGCAAAGTCTTTCTTGAGATGAATGGGGAATTTAAAGTCGATACATTGACTTCTGTTAAAGAAGCACTCATTCGTCTTAAATCAATATATTATGATGCGATTATTTCAGATTATCAGATGCCGGAGATGGATGGTATCACATTTTTAAAAATTCTTCGTGAAAGTGGCAATGATATACCATTCATTGTTTTTACTGGCAGAGGACGCGAAGAGGTTGTAATTGAAGCATTCAATAGTGGTGCTGATTTCTATCTCCAAAAAGGTGGTCTGCCTAAAGCACAGTTTGCCGAACTTTCCAATCAAATAAGAATAGCGGTAGAACGGCGCACTTCAGAAAAGTCATTAAAGGAAAGTGAGGAGTACTATCGAATTGTAGCAGATCTTACTTATGACTGGGAATATTGGATTGCACCCGATGCAAAATTTAATTATATCTCTCCCTCCTGTGAACGGATAACCGGTTATTCTCCTGAAGAGTTTTACCTTGACCCGAACCTTTTAGTTACAATAACACATCCCGATGACCGGAACAAAATTATTGATTATTTTTCTTCATTACAGGAACTGCACGACGATCATGGCGTTCTAGACTTTCGGATTATAACTAGAGATGGGGAAGAACGATGGATAGGTCACGAATATCAGTCAGTATATGATAGTAATGGATATTATCTAGGGAAACGCGGTAGTATTCGAGACATAACTGAACGAAAAAAAGCCGAATACAAACTGCAGAATTCAATTCGATTCTTAAACAGCATTATCGATCAAAGTCCTACATCCACATGGATTTCTGACGAAAAGGGAACACTTATTCATCTTAATAGGGCATGTTGCAATTTATTCAATATAACGAAGGAAGAGGTTGTCGGTCAATACAATATTTTCAGTGATAACCTAGTTGAAAATCAAGGTTTTCTTCCATTGGTCAGGGATGTTTTTGATAAGCAAAAGGTGGTGCATTTCGAAATTATCTACGATACTTCAAAATTGCAAAACGTTAAACTGATCAAATCGACATTTACTATTTTAGAGGTTACTATATTTCCTATATTTGATACAGATGGTGAAATTTCGAATGCCGTAGTACAACATACCAACATAACAGATCGAAAACTGGCAGAGAAGGCCCTCCGGACGAAAAGTGACCAAATACAACAATACCTTGATGTAGCAGGAGTGATGCTTGTCGTGTTGGATCGAGATGGGACAATCTCTATGATCAACAGAAAAGGTTGCGAGATTCTCGAGTACTCTAAAGAGGAGATACTAGGTCAAAACTGGTTCCAAAAGTTCCTACCGGTGGAATCGCAAGCAGAAATAAAAGAAATTTTCGATAAGATTATGAACGGCAATTTTGCATCCACTGAGTACTATGAGAACTCTGTGTTAACAAAGACTAAGAAAAAACGCATTATTGCATTTCATAATACACCTATGAGTGGTCCAGAAGGGATAATCGGTGTATTGTTTTCAGGAAATGATATAACCGTCCAGAAACAGATGGAAAACGAATTACGTGAAAACGAAGAAAAATACCGAACATACATTGATAATTCGCCTGATGGGATATTTATTGTGGATGCAACAGGTAATTACCTGGATGCAAATCCTTCTGCATGTTCTATGGTTGGATATTCTCACGAGGAACTTCTCACCTTATCCATTCGTGATCTAAATCCTCTTAATTCACCTAAAAATAGTCTTTTAAGATTTGTTAAATTGAAGAAGACTGGAAAATTAAAGGAAGAATTATTGCTCCAGAAAAAAAATGGTGAGACAATACCAGTAATTCTTAATGCTGTGGAGCTACCTAATGAAAAATACATAGCTTTCTGCACTGATATCACCGAACATAAGCAGTATGAGCAGCAGATCTCAGAACATTCCCATTTCCTTTCAACGTTGATGGATACTCTTCCAATCTCTATTTTCTACAAAGATGTTGAGGGAAAATATCTTGGATGCAATATACAGTTTGAGGAATACATCGGGACCGCTCGTAGTGACTTGATTGGAAAAACTGTTCATGAGATTTTTCCGAAAGACCTTGCCGATATTTACAAAGCCGCAGACCAGACGGTTTTTGAGAGTAGAATTATTCAGAATTATGAGACAGAGCTTATTTTCTTTGACGGTACCCGTCACAATGTGATTTTTTATAAAGCCCCTTTCATCAACAACGATGGATCCGTTGGAGGACTTATTGGAACCTTCCTCGACATTACCGAGCGGAAAAAGGTGGAGAACGCACTTCTGGAGAGTGAACAATTCACAAAAGAGATTATCTACAATGCAAAAGAGGGTATCATTGTTTATGATCGGAATTTTAATTATCTTATTTGGAACCCCTTCATGGAGTTACTTACTGGGATCACAGAACCAGAAGCGCTAGGGAAAAATGCCTTCGATCTATTTCCTCACCTCCTGGAGCAGAAAGTTGATATTTTGCTAAAAAGGGCACTGAATGGGGAAGTCCTCCAATCGCCAGATATACCATACTATGTTCCAAAGACTAAAAAATCAGGATGGATATCCGGGATTTATAGCCCTCATTTTAATGGGATTAGAGAAATTATTGGCATAATTGGTATTATTCGCGACATCACTGACAGTAAACAATTTGAAGAGGCATTAGATAAGGCAAATAAAAAACTTAATCTTTTGTCCGATGTCAATAGGCATGATATAAAAAATAAAGTGATTGCTATTCAGGGTTTCTTGCAACTCGCAAGAAAACGAAAAAGTATAGAAGAAATTAAACCGTTTCTTGATAAAATAGAACATTCATTAAAGGTGATTGAAAATCGTATAGATTTCTCAAAGGATTATCAAAATTTAGGTATATTAAAGCCTAAATGGATGAAATTATCAACTATTATAGCAATGACAGGAAATCCTGCAATTAATATTATCAATGAAACGGGATCTTTCCAGGTATTTGCAGATCCACTATTTGAAAGGGTCCTTCATAATTTGATAGACAATACAATACGTCACGGAGAGACTGCAACCGAGGTCCATATATCGGTTATTACCAATAATGATAATATTCGGATTATTTGGTCAGATAATGGTGTAGGTATTCCTTCTAATCAGAAGGAAATAATATTCGAGAGAGGTTTCGGGAAGAATACGGGACTTGGATTGTTTCTCTCTCGCGAAATACTTGCAATTACAGGAATGACGATAAAGGAGACCGGGGAACTTGGAAAAGGAGCACGGTTTGAGATAACAGTTCCGAACGGAAAGTGGCGTTTTTTTGAGGATTTACTATGAATGACGATCTAATCCATGTTCTTTACGTTGATGACGAACCTGATTTTCTTGAAATGGGAAAAAGAATTCTTGAGACTCATGAGAATTTTATTGTTGAAAGTTCTACATCTGCAAATGAGGCATTAAAAAAACTGAAAGGCTCAGTTTATGAAGTAATTGTCTCAGATTACGATATGCCGGATTTGGATGGGATCTCTTTCCTAAAGCAATTGAAAGAAGAAGGTAATAAAATACCTTTTATCCTCTTAACCGGAAGAGGAAATGAGGATATCGTAATTGAAGCATTAAATGCTGGTGCTGCTTATTACATCAGAAAAGATAAAAATGTTGAGGGAATTTTTTTCGAACTCGGACATTGGATCAAGGATATCATAAATCAGAAAAAGATTTTAGATGAGCTTGCCTATAGAAAGGATCAATTTTACAAGATATTTAATCATATAAATGATGCTATTCATGTACACGAAGTTAGAGATGATTATTTACCTGGCACTTTAATTGAGGTAAATGATATCGCATGTACAATGCTTGGCTATACTCGTGAAGAGATGCTCCGTTTGAGTCCTCTTGAATTTTCAACAGAGTACCACAGTATTCCACTTGAAGAGATTGGAAATCGTCTTAAAATAATGAAATCGGCAATATTTGAGACGGGACATAAAAAAAAGGATGGAACTATAATTCCCGTTGAGATTAACGTCCATATTTACTCTTTTCAGGAGAAAGAAATAGCACTTGCAGTCGTCCGTGATATTAGTTTAAGAAAACATAATGAAGAAGTTATCAGACAAATGGTGTTAGATCAAGAAATTATTCTTGATAATATCCCTGCAATGGTTTGGTATAAAGATACGAATAATAACTTCATAAGAGTCAATCGAAATGGTGCACAATATTTAGGAAAATCGATTGAAGAGATTGAAGGTAAGAGTACTTATGAGTTATTTCCTGACCTCGCAGATAAATATTATCAAGATGATCTTGAAGTTATAAAATCCAGAACACCTAAAACTGGAATTGTAGAGCAGATGACATTATCAAATGGAGAGATAAGATGGGTGCAAACAGATAAAATCCCCCTTTTAAATGGCAAAGGTGAAGTGGAAAAGCTCATTGTATTCGTAATAGATATAGATGAAAATAAAAAATATGAAATTGCACTCAAGACTGTCAATAAAAAACTGAATCTACTCTCCAGTATAACCCGCCATGATATCCTGAACCAGATTCAGGTGTTGTTTTATTATAGTGATATAATTTCAAAACAAAATAATGATAATTCATTAACAAATTATATCGAAAAGATAAGGTTGTCAACTAATAATATTTATCGCCAATTAATTTTTTCGAGAGATTATCAGGATATCGGTGTAAAGGCTCCTACATGGCAGAATATTCACGATCTAATTAATAAGATAATAAAATCATTCAAGTTTGAAAAACTAATATTGAATAATGAAGTAGAAGGGATTCTTGTTTATGCGGATCCACTTCTTGAGAAGGTGTTTTACAATCTCACAGAAAATACCATTAAATATGGAGAAAAAGCGACAAAACTCAGTTACTATGCACAGCAAACAGGGGAGTCTTTGGTAATTATTGTAGAGGACGATGGAGTTGGGGTCCCTGACAATCTTAAAAATGCCATATTCAACCGTGAATATTTTAAAAATACAGGTTTTGGATTGAACCTTTCAAGAGAAATCCTTACAATTACCGATATAAATATTAAAGAAACCGGAACATTTTATTCAGGAGCCAGATTTGAGATAATTGTGCCAAAAGGAGGATACAGGTTTTCAGAGAACAAAAGCGATCCTACCTAACACTTACAATAATGCTATAAGCATGGATTCTTTCTCCTATGCAGCAAACGGTTTTATTATTTTATATCTCCCCGCAAATTCCCATTTTTTTATTAATTGCTTCAGTGAGAACGCCAATTGACGGATCTGCAAGAAGAAGGAGAATCTCCCCAAAAATCTCATTTTCATCAACTGAAAATTGGGTTCGAGCTATGATAACAGATTGTGATATATCGGACTGTGTAAAAATGAGAAGATTGTCTGGAAATTTCTCATGATATACAGGAAGATGAAATTCTATTTTTTTTTCAAGAATATTAGCAATTGATCCCATAATTGCATTGATTATTATGTTACCGATTTCAACAAAGGTCATTTTCCAAAGATCGTCATTCATTGGTGTCCTTTTTTCTTCTCCCGTAAGAAGATAAAACAAACTATCTGAGCTCTTTTCAGGAAAAATAAGAATTACAGTTCCCTCAAATGCTCCAGAATAATCCTGGCTGACAATCGAATACGATGCATCCTGATATGAAAATATATCTGTAAGTTTATTAACGAGATTGAGAGAAATAACTGGAATATTCAGGGTTACATGATGTCCTGTAAGAGAATTCAGACTCCCGGCAGATTTGCCAATTCCAATATTAACCAGTTCTTGAATTCCGTCAAGAATTAATTCAGGCATATCATTCATGGCACGAGAGAAGAGAATCAATAACCGGAATTAAATCTTCCGCTTTCACAGGTTTATTAATAAATGCCTTTGCACCTATCGAAAGACAGTCTTCACGTGTTGTATCCTGAACATCAGAAGTGAGCATAATCACTGGAATTTTATTCTGAATTCGTTGGAGTTCTTTTAGTACTTTAATCCCATCGGTTTCAGGCATCAAAATGTCCAGAAGAATCACATCTGGTTTATCCGCAATGATCTTTTCCAGGCCTTCTTTTCCGTTCACTGCTTCAATAACATCATATCCTTTGGCTTTTAAAGGTACAGTGATAATACGACGCTGGAATAATGAGTCATCAACGATTAAGATGCGAGTCATTTAACAACCATAAGTGTGTTTCTAATAAAGATATATATTCCTACATTTCTGTATGAAGCATATTTGCACAATTTTTCATATTAACTAACTTTAATTAATGTCCTGTATATTTGAAATGACCTGTTGGAACACGTATTTCAAACTTAGCACCTATATTTTCTGTACCCGTTTCGATAATCTGCATACCAGTTATTCCAAGGATTTCCCTAACAAGAAATAATCCTAATCCTGTGTTTGAACCAAATCCCCTGTCAAATATCCGCCCTTTAATCTGGAGAGGAATACCGGTTCCATTATCTTCAATAATGATTATTACTTCCTGTTCCATTGGTATACTTCGAATAGTGATTTGTGTCGTATGTTCTCCATGTCTAACTGCATTCTCCAGTAGATTATAGATTGCTTTTTCAATAAGTGGATCTGCAAGGACTTCAAGTGTCCCAGTATCAACGTTAAGTGTCATGCCCGAAAAAGTTGGGCCAACCCCTGAAGATCTAACAAGTGATTCAACATTGAACCAGGATGGAAGTGAATTTCCCATCTCCTGATAATCACGGGCGAAGGCTATGTGGTTTTGCATTAGTTGAGCAGCCTGTTTCATTTTTCCAAGATATGTAATGATTTTTCCTTCTGGTTTTTCATCTAGTGCAAAGGTGAGATAACCCAGGAATGCTGTCAGAACATTGTTGAGATCATGTCGGGTGATAGATGAGAGTGTATTTAATTTACTTAGAGCAATTGCTAATGCCCGTTCAGTTTTCTTTTTCTCTTCAAGTTCATTTTTTATCATATCTTTTATTTGACGGTATTTTAGAACCTGTTCAGTAATTGCAGTAACGTCTTCAACTGATATCATTGCACGTGGTTCTCCATCAGACAGTTCAAAGGGAGATACGGTTATTCTTTGAATTTTTCCTTCATTCTGAGTTTCAGATAAAATTGGGAAGATTCTCGAATGAAACCTGGATGAGAAAATAACAGGACCTCCACCTCGAAAGACTACTCGTACACGCTCCTGAATGAGCGGATCTGCAAATCGTGGAACCACTTCCTCAATTGGTTTATCAAGTACATCCGTTGCTATTAAACCAGACCATTGTTCAATTGTCCGATTCCATAGAGAGATAGTATAATTCTCTCTTATTATACAGATACCCACTGGAAGTGTATTGAGATTGAGAGCAATGAGAGATTTTTTCTCATCCCACATTATAATCCATTCTCCATCGCTTGTTCTATATGGATTTTTAGATACTGAAATGATTCAGGTGTTAAGGTTATGAATATATCACTTTCCACATGTCTATCCTGAACAAGAAAATGAGTATGAGCGATAATTCCGATAAGGGTTCCAGTTATCGCATAAGGAATGATTGATTTGGCTTTTCCAACCTGGTAACGAGGAAATTGAAATAAAAGCCGAGATTTTAAAAAAATACTCAGAGAACTCATTACAGAGCTGATAATGATATTACTTACCTCTAGCAGTGTTTCAACCCGTAGAGCATCCATTTCATCTGATAATTCTTTTTCTCCTGTAAGGAGCATAACAAGATTTAGGGCACTTAAAAAAGGAATGATAAGATCAAATGATCCTGTCAATTCTCCAGAAAATTCAAGAATGATGTGAGAAATTTCTTCCGAATTTATTGAATTTGCTGTAGGTTTGATTAGTTGGATATCTTGAGTGACATTTGAAATTTGAACTTCAGGAACCGTCAACGTTACGTGAGCTTTGGTGAGTCGGTTAAGCATTCCAGCCGAGCGGCCAACTCCTATTGTGACTAATTCACGAATACCATCTATTACTTCTTCAGATACATTCATTAAAATTTCAGTGATATAATACAAAATTTGATAATATATATATATTTCTTTATTAATTGTATCTACTATCTATTCCAAATGAATTGATTAATTGTTATTTTGATATTAGTTATTTGTGAAATCTCATCGATTTTTAATTGATTAAGAAATATTTTTAAGAATTTAGAGGATATCATGTAACCTTAAATTTCATCATCTCCTGTGATACACTGTCCACAATTCCTACAACATTATTAACAATTTCGCTAATCTCTTCGATTGCTGCAGTCGTTTCCTGAGTAGCGGCAGCAGTATTTTCTGCTTCATGGGATGTATTCTGAACAAGTTCTGACACTTCATGAATACTTGCTGTAACTTCTTCAACAGATGCTGCCTGCTCTTCAGAAGCAGAAGCTACTTCTACATTATTTTGAGTTATATTCTCAATAGTATCTGCGATTTGATTAAATGCAGCCAGAGTTTGCTCTAGAGCTACGCTCCCTTCCTGAACGGATGTAGTAGATTTATTCATCGCTTCAGTGGCATTTTTTGATTTGCTTTGCAAAGTTGAGATCATTTCAGCTATATTTTCTGCAGATTTCCTCGAGTCCTGTGCAAGTGATTTAACTTCAGCTGCAACAACTGCAAATCCTCTTCCTGCTTCTCCGGCACGTGCTGCTTCAATTGCTGCATTGAGAGCAAGAAGATTGGTTTGGTTGGCAATATCAGAAATTAGCTTAACAATCTTTCCTATCTCATTCATCTGTTCATTAATATCATTCACTATTGAATCAACATCTTTTGCAGATTTTGCGATTTCATTCATGGCCTTCTCAGTCTGCCTGGCAAGATCAATCCCATTCTTCGCAAAATTATTTGCTTCACTCGATGATGCAGAAACAAATTCTGCTTTTTTTGAGACTGATGCAACTGTTTCGTTTAAATCTTCCATTGCCCTCAGGACCTGAGATATACCATTTCCTCCTTGTTCTGCGTTCTTGCTAACCTTATTTGAATTTGTTGCTATCTGATGAGCCCCTTTTGAAATATCCTGAATGTTTGCCTTTGCTTTTTCTGCACCTGTCGCGAGTTCTGTCACTTTCTTATTGATTAGGGAAACTGCTTCTGATATCTTGATGCCAATATTATCCAAAGCATCTTTAAACGGTACCCAGTCACCCTGTAAATTCAGCGATGTTGAGACTCGATTCGTAAAATCATAATCAGCATAACTCTTAGAGATACGAAGTGCCTCGTTCACAGGTAAAATAACACTATCAAGGGTGTGATTCACGCCTTCTACAATCTTCCTAAAGTCCCCCTGATGTTTTGTCAAATCTGCTCTCGTTGACAATTTCCCATTTACTGCTGCTCTGACAAGCATGTGGGCTTCATGAACAAGCAGGTTAACAGCTTCAATACACTGATTAAGATTGTTTTTGATGACATTGAAGTCACCATTGTATGAATCAGTAATCTTTGTGGGTATGTTTCCCTTACTAATGTTATCTATATAATCCGCAGCAACATTCAAAGGACCAATGACTGCGTCCAAAGTTGCGTTCATACCCTCAACTATCTTCTTATAATCACCCTGATGTTTTTGTGAATCGATACGCGTGTGAAGTTTACCCTCAATAGCAGCTTTTGAAAGTCTATCAGCATCAGAAATCAAGAGATCGAGTGCATCTCTAACTTTGGCAAGGTTATTATTGATCTCAGTAAACCATTGGCGTGCTTCTTCGGTTGTTTTGGAAGCAGGTGCAATCTCTAAGTTGAAATTGAGATTTCCTTTAGCAAGTTCTATTAAATTATCAGTCATTGAGGAGAGATAGGCAGTGATATAGTTAGCCAGTTCCTCTCGTTTTTCTTCCTTTTTTAGTTTCTCGGTGAGATCGTTATACACTGCCATGATGCTTACTATCTCACCATCTTTATCGAGCAGAGGGATAGTGATCTGTTCAAGTGTATGGGTGGCTTTTGGGAACTCAACAATGACCTGCCCGGTGACTCCCTTTTTTGTCTCAACAGCTTCCCTGAGGTTATGCCCGCTCTTTTTTAAAATTTTGAATTCACTGATATTCATCTTCTGCAAGTGATCTTCAGAATATCCGCTTATGGTTAGGAAAGCTTCGTTTGCAAGTTTTATATTAAAGGCAGTGTCGATAATTAGTAATGGCTGGGGATTCTGCATAACCATCGTGAAAGCAAGCTGACGCTGCTTTTTTGCTTCATCTTTCTGTTTCTTTGCTTCTGCCTCCCGTTCTTTAAGTTGTATGTATTCCTCAATCTCCCTCTTGACTGCAGGGATAAGACGGGAATATTTACCTTTAACGATAAAGTCGCGTGCTCCAGCCCTCATTGCATCCACTGCAATCTCTTCGCTTATGACACCTGATAATATGATTACAGGAAAATCACACTTCATCTCTTTTAAAAGCGACAGTGCGGGAATCGCCCCAAAACCAGGTATTGAATAATCACAAAGAATTATATCCCAGGTTTCGTTAGTTATTGCATCTTTCATTTCGGGGACATTTTCAACTCTTCGTTGTTTTAATTTAAAACCACCATCTTCAAATACATTTGTCAATAATATTGCATCGTCTGGCGAATCTTCAACAAATAATACTCTTATCTCATTTTCCATTTTCTCTTCCTCTTTATTTCTAAATCACAATTATCCTTTCAGTTCTTTCAAGTGAAATACTTCCCCTCGTTTTTTTTATTTTATTGTATAAGGTCCTAGGATTGGGGTCGGGTGATAACTAGTAGATGTAGGTTTTAACATCAGTGTGGGCGATCTTCTTAATAAAGTAACAATTGGAGCAACTTGTTTCTGAGTTGGAACAGGGGACGTAAAAGAACTAATAAAACCCGGATTCTTCTCCAATGACTCTGTTTTCTTTGCGTTTGAAGATACGTCTGTGTTTATATTAATTATGTCACCAAAGAATGTTGCTACTGGATTTCCATTATTTGAAGGAGTAATGAAGAACGTCCTGAACTGAAGGTCGTAAGATCCCATGGCTAATGGAGCAATGAGAGTGAACGGAAAGCTAAACTCCTGACCGGGTTCTACAGTCGTACCTTGAGGGATCATGATATCACCTATACCAAACTTAAGTGCATCACCAAACGGTCTCAAACCAAATTTTACCCCTTCAGATGTCCAGGCCATTGTACCTGTGTTCTTAACAGTAATAATCCCGGTAAATGTCTGGCCCGGTTTAATTCCGACAGGTATCGTTGAACTGATAAATTGCATATCATAGGGATGTTGGAATTCATCTGTTGTCCCCTGGTCTGAAGTGCTGGAGCCGGCGTTATTCCAGAAAGGTGGCATTGGAACTGAAGAGGTAGAGGGATTGGTTGTTGGTACTGGAGTTGGTATGGGAGTTGTTGTGCAATAATTGATGTCGACAGGGATGAAACTTGAATTTATCCACACATAACATCCTTTATTTTCTGTAAATGTATTTGAATTAGAATAATTAACATCGAACCCTATATCTTGTCCTGTACCATTGTTTCCAATAATTGTGTTGTTATTTGAATTGTCAAAATAAAAACCGCTTAATTGATTGCTTAAAGCAGTGTTATTGTTGAGCGAATTGTTTGAACTCGATTCGAGGTTAAACCCGCTCAATTGATTACCTGATGCTGTATTATTGTTGAGTGTGTTATTTAAACTCTGATAAAGATAAAATCCATCCCATTGGTTATCAATTGCCGTATTATTGTTGAGCGAATTGTTGTTTAAACTTTGATAAAGTACAAAACCATCGCAATTATTACTGGTTGCTGTATTGGCGGTAATGTTATTATTTGAACTTTTATAAAGTTCAAATCCATTTATTCCATTCCTAGTAGCAGCGTTATTAGTCAGATTGTTATTTGAACTCTGTACAAGTGAAAAACCCATCACGGAATTGCCGGTAGCGGCGTTATTAGTCAGATTGTTATTTGAACTCGATAAAAGAAAAATTCCATTTTGTTGATTGTCATTAGCGGTATTGTTAGTCAGATTGTTATTGGAATTCAATTCAAGTAGAAATCCTTCCCATGAATTGTTAGTTGCATGATTGGTGGTGAGATTGTTGTAAGAACTCGAATCAAACAAAAACCCGTTCCATTTATTATCGGCTGCAATGTTATTGTTAAGGTTATTGTAATTTGAACTTGAATGGAGGTAAAATCCTCCCTCTTGATAGGCGGTTTTGTTATTGAGGTTATTTGATGCGGTGTTATTATTAAGATTGTTGTAAGAACTCGATTCGAGGTTAAATCCATTCCACCAATTGGCAGTTGCGATATTGTCAGTTAGATTGTTGTAAGAACTTTGAATAATGTAATATCCATTTTGACGGTTGCCGGTTGCAGCATTACCTGTGAGGTTATTGTTAGAATTCGATTCAAAGTTAAATCCATTATTGTAATTGCTATTAGCATTATTATTATTGAAGTTGTTGTTAGAATTTGAAATAAGGTAAAACCCATCCCAATGATTATTAGTTGCCGTATTGCCATTAACGTTGTTGTTGTTAGAGTTCCCTCTGATATCAAACCCAAACTCGTGATTGCCTGTTGCTGTATTGTTGGTGATGTTGTTGTTAGAAATCCCATAAAGATAAAACCCTTCTCCTGTATTCCCATTTGCAGCGTTCCCTGTCAGGTTGTTATTAGAACTCCCAATCAAGGAAAATCCAAATGCATTCTCATTTGCGTTGTTTTCATTGATGTTGTTGCTGATAGAACTCGCATCCAAGGAAAAACCATTAAAATTCCTAGTTGCGTTGTTTCCATTAATGTTGTTGCTGATAGAACTCCCTTTGATATCAAACCCGGACTGATAATTGCCTGTTGCAGTATTCCCTGTGAGGTTGTTGTTGTTAGAATTTGCATCCAAGGAAAAGCCATCCCATTGATTGCCAGTTGCGGCATTCCCTATGAGATTATTGTTAGAACTCTGATCAATGTGAAACCCATGCTCTTTATTGTCAGTAGCGATATTGCCAGTGAGGTTATTGTTAGAACTAGATCTAATATAAAATCCATCATATTGATTACCAGTTGCTGTGTTGTTGTTGATGGTATTGTTGATAGAATTCGATCCGAGCCAAAATCCATAAGCCAATTGACTATAAGTTGCTGTGTTGTTGTTTATGATGTTGTTATTTCCCGATAATTCAAACCCATTTATTAGGTTGCTATCTGCAGTGTTGTTGTTGACTTTGTTATCATTTCCAGAAAGGGAAATACCACAAGCTCCTTGATTGCCGGTGGCGGTGTTACTGTTGATATAGTTGTTATTGGAAGAAGAAAGATATATTCCATATTGCCCTATGTTTTTGTTCGCAGTACTTGAACTCATTTCAATTCCATTAGAGTTTTTAATGACAATACCATTACCTGTATTATAACTCGCATTCACATTTGTGATGGCTGAAGGGATTGAACCTGAACCCGAAAGTGTGTCAATTACATTATTAAAAAATATCCCAGTGTTTAAAAAATTGATAAGTGTGATATTCTTAATATTAATTCCGCTAAGTGCATTTGACGAATCTGATGAAAAAGTATCATAACTTCCAATGCTCTGATTATTCACAAGAATACCATATTGTGTTTTCCCGCCGCCGTCAAGTATTGCACCCATTCCATCAAAATATACATCTGAAGCATTGATGAGTATTGCAAAAGTTGATCCGAAATTCGAAAATGTATTAGTAGATGAATTTAATGTTACCCCTGACCCTGTATTATGACTGGGATCAAGGTCCATAGTCCAGTCATGGCCAGACTCATTAATAACCCAGTTGTTATTACTATTGGAATAATAAGGATTATTTGACGATGTATTCAACGGAGGGTCAGACCATGTGGCCTGAGCAGCTTGAGCAGTAGTGGTTTCCTCTACATTATTTATAGAGAAACTACTTTCATTCACTGCGTAATCGGTTTTGTGAATTTCATTTGGGCTCTGAGTTTCTGTTGGTGTATCCAAAATCTGAAGGCTCTCAGTTACTGTAGGTGTAATTGTAGGTAGATCATTTATTGTTATAGTGGGGGTTGGGTGGAGTTGAGTCTCAATACTGAATGTTTGCTGAATTGTTGGATCCGCAGTTGTTACTGTTGAAATGGTTGCATCAGGCGTTAGGACAGAACCTGTATCAGATGATGAGATATCGGTAGAATTCAATGAGAATCCATTTGTATCTGCTGTTACAATTGTTCCAGTTATTAATGAGAAGACGAGAAAGAAAAATAGAATACTGCAGTGATTACTAAATAGATTCATCCACAAACACCCATTGAATCATATTGATATATTTTAATTTTATTATGCTATAAATACAGCAATTTTTATCACTACCCAATTATTTTAGCGATGCGCCAAAAAAAAAAGAAATGAAGATGAATTTATCAACAAGCTCTGCAATAACCAGATACTTTCGTGCCATCCTGTTTTGTATATCCATTCACCCAGCATTTTCCAACTGGACAATTTGCGGAACTATTTGATGCTGACTGATTTGAAGTGGAAGCTATTTTGGTTGGTTGAGATTGAGTTTTCGTTGGAATTAAAGTAGAATTAATAATCGCTTTTGTAAGTGTTACCGCAGTTGTTTTGTTACTTACAACTTTTGTGGTCTTCGTGGCAACTATTGTCATTGTTTTGTTTTTAGTAGGTGTCCCGGTTGTATTGCTAATAATTGTAACGGTTTTGTTAGTACTAGGTGTCTTTGTCGTGGTACTAGCTGCTAAAACAACATCAAATGCTCCTGCTACAATCAAAATTACTACAATCAGCAGTAATAAGGTCAATAGTTTATTCATAAAAGATTTCTCTTTCTTTACGGCTTAAGTCTTCCGAAATATATCGGAAGACCAGTAAGCATTCCCAGTCAGTTATCACAATCCTTGTGATTTATTCTTTATTTAAGATAATTGTGCCAAAAGGAGGATACCGAATAATAAAAGAAAATAAGGCGAAATAAACAGAATTTTTTAATCGAGATATATTATTATTTCCCATTTACCTGACGTCTCTTTCAAAACGCCACTTCCCAATCGGTACTACAATCTCAAACCTTGCTCCTTTTTGAGGCTCACCATTTTCAAGGATGGTGATACCAGAAATATCAAGGATATCCTTTGCGAGGGTTAATCCAAGTCCCGAGTTCTTACCAAACCCACGTTCAAAGATTTCACTTTTGTCTTCAGCCTGTATACCAATACCATCATCCTCGCATAAGATAATATAAGATCCATCGCGTTCCTGTACAGAGAACCGGATATTCGTAATTATTTCGCCATATCGCAATGCATTATCAATCAGATTATAGAATACTTTAACAATCAATGGGTCAGCAAATAATTCAAATCCAGCCGGTAAATCATTTTTTATCGTAATCTGCTCAAAATTCGCTTGATTTGCTGCAATACTGATCAAGGTCCGGCAGTCCTGCCAGGACGGGACATTAATTCCAATCTGCTCATATTCTTTGGTGAACTGGATAAGGTTAAAAATATGGTCTTTAACTGTTTTAACCTTCAGAAAATCGTCATTATGAGTAAGTTCGGGTAACATTTCTTCGAGGATGTTGAGGTATCCGTCCTGCACCATCAGCTGGTTTTTGATATCATGTCGTGTGACACTGGAGAGGAGGGTAAGTTTTTGGTTTGTCTGCCTGATTGCTTCCTCCGCCTGCTTACGTTCGGTAATATCTATGAATGTCACAAAATCGGCGTAACGACCATGGTACATGATAGTCTTCGAGTAAAGGTCAAGGAAAATAACCTCACCTTCTTTATTGAGGGCGCGAAATGAGTAATGCGTTACGGCACCAGGTGAATTCGTCTCTTTTTTTTGTATTTGTTCCATTACAAAATCCAAATCTTCCGGGTGAACAGTTTTAGCATATTCGAACCGGTTCCAGCTGTGAATCTCATCTTCTGAATAACCCGAGATTGCGCAATATCCTTCATTGAAATACTGGAAGATCCCGTCCTGGATAATACCTATACCTAATATGGACTGCTCTGACAATATTCTGAATTGTTCTTCATTTTCCCGCAGTGCCTGCTCAGCTCTTTTTCGGGATGTCGCCTCCCTGATCATTTGCGCGAGTTCTGCAAATTGCGATTTCGTTTCTATACCTTTCTGGAGATAGAAGTCTGCTCCACTGTTTATCGCTTGTATGACTACTTCTTCCCTGCCTTTCCCTGTGAAAAGAATAAATGGAATCTTTCTGAATTTTTTACGGATCTGAGTTAAGAACTGAATTCCATCAATTCCCGTCATCTGGTAATCGGAAATTATGACATCATAATTTTCCTTATGATTTTGGACTACTTCATCTTCCTGTATTTCCTTACAAAATACTAATGAACAGTATCTCAGAAAAGACAAACTATACTTTAATAATCCACCTGAATCATTATGTATCACTAACAAAGATTAAAGTATAAAACGAAGAATTGAGTATCAGAACATCATTAAACTAATTAAAGAGACTTGAAGTAAAAAGACGGGTTCAAACCTGCAGAACAGCATCCCAATGAAAACGGATGAATCAGAATATGAAAAAACCATTGCCTAATAAACCCGATAACAAAGAAATATTTGAATTATTAAAGGGTACAGGATTAGAAAATCAAGACAAACAATTGATTTATTCAATATTATGTGAGCTTTGGAAGGACCCAGAGGTCCAGGCAGTATATCTGTATGGATCATATGCTCGTTTAGAACAGAAACCATATTCTGATATTGATATTGCTGTAATTACAGGCTTTTCGAAATCTTCCCGGAAACAAAAGGAGCGTATAGGATCGTTTTCTTCAAAAAAATATGATGTACAGGTCTTTTCTGATTTACCACTCCCAGCAAAATTCCAGATTTTTACTAATGGAATTCCATTATTTATCAGGGACACTAATTATCAACGGAACCTTGTAAGATCTGTCATTCTAACCTATATGGATTGTGAATCAATGAGAAATCGATGGAAAATCAGAATACTTGGTTAATATAATGAGTGAAACTGATAGAATTATAGCAATTATTGCAGACATTGATCATTTCCAGAAAGATTTCACTATTCTATCCAGATTGGGTGTCCCAGATGAGAGTGATATTGCAAGATACCATGGTGTTTCAATGGTACTCTTTACAATTCTCAATCTTTGCTTTGAACTGGGTGAAGAAGTGATATCCCTGATACACGGAAAAATCCCCCATACTTACCGTGATATTTTTACCATATTACATCATAATGGAATTATTGATGAAAAATTGATGCATACTATGTCAGATCTAGTTTATTACCGAAATAAACTTGCTCATCAATACACTGGACTGAACCGTCAGGACATTGAAGCAATAGTTGAAAAAATGGATGATATCAAGGAATATATCGAGACAGTGAAACAGGTAATAAAAGATTTATCAATGTAACGGGGAAGCTGTATTCCTGTCCTTTTTCGACAGTCGTTCCTGGGGGGAGCATAATATCGCCAATACCAAACTTAAGTGCATCATCAAACGACCTCAAACCGAATTTAACTCCTTCACTGGTTCCAAGCCATTGTACCTGTATTTTTGACAGTGATCACCCCTGTAAATGTCTGACCTGGGTTTAATCCGGAAGGTATCGTTGAACTGACAAACTGCATATCATAGGGATGCGGTGTTTCGTTGTTTGTCCCCTGATCTGATGTAATCGACCCGACATTCTATGAAGGTGCCGCAGGAGGTGAATAGGGGTCGGGGGTTCCTGTAGGTGATGGTGTTGAGTTGCAGTAATTGATGTCTGACGGGATAAAACTTGAATTGTCCCAAATATAACATCCTTTGTTTCCAGTGAATGTATTCGAATCAGAATGATAAACATAGAACCCGCTTAAATTATTCCCGGTAGCAGTGTTGCCTGAGAATGTGTTGCTGGAACTATCCTCTACCTTAAAACCATATTCCGGGTTATAATCAGCAATGTTTCGTATGAGGTTGTTGTTGTTGGAAGAAACGAGAGATATGCCATAACCAAGTCCCCCTACATTTATTTTATGATTATTGCTCACGGTGTTTGAACTCACTTCAATTCCATTAGAATTCTCTAGGACTATCCCACTATTATCGCCGTTATAACTTGCATTTACGTTTGTAATGCTTGAAGGATTTGAGCCTGGACCGGAAAGTGTGTCAATTACTTTGTTGAATAATATCCCTGCCTGCACAAAATTGATTAGTGTAATATTCTTAATGCTAATCTTGCCGAGTGGGTTGGATGATAAGGAATTAAAATTGTTTGCACTCTGGTTGTTCACAAGGATTCCGTATTGGGTGTACCCGCCCCCGTCAAGTATTGCCCCCATACCATCAAAAATGACATCTGACGAATTGATATGGATCGCAAAATCGTGTCCGAATCCCGAAAATGTTTTGGTAGATGAGTTTAAAGTGACCCCTGAACCCTGATTATCGGCCTGATTTGGCGTTTTGCTTCCCGTAGATATGTGATTCCCTGTCCGGTATGGATGAAAGGATTTCTCGAATCCCCTTTTTCCGGCAAAGTAAGCACTCGTACACAAAAAATAATCCAAATTCTTTCTCTCACTCCTGGGATGAAGGTGCTCGATGCCGGTTGCGGTTGGTGAAGGTAAGCTTGAACCCGACTAGTTCGACAGGGCTATTATAGTAACAGTGCTTGGTGAGATACCAGACCGTGAAGCAGCAATACAGGAGATCTTCACCACTCTTAAACCTGGTGGAATCCTGTTTATAGAGGAGACAGTGAATAATTACAATTTTTACTAATTGCACTAAAACCGTAAAGTTAAGAGTTTTGAAAACTATATGGATTGTAAGTTCTACCTTGAAGAACTATTCGGGAGAAAAGTTGATCTTGTGATGGAGAACACAATTAAAATCCGTTATAAGCCTTATATCCTCGATGAGATTATTTATCCATAGAACTGAGTTGCAATACCTCGATGATATTTTTGAAGCTATTCAAAATATTGAGGAGGATACAAAGGATATACCATATAATGAGTTTTATGCGGACCGAAGGCGAAAAGATGCAGTTATACGAAACTTCGAGATAAATTATTGATGTTATGCGCCACGCTAATGAGGTTACGGAAGGATGCAATTATATTGTATCACCTAGACGCTTTGATCTGTGTCCCTGTACATCCCATGCGGGACGGTCATTTCGAACCGTGCACCCTTCCCGTGTTCTCCTGTTTCTTCGATTGTTATTCTGGTGATTGAAAGGATCTCACGTGACAGGAAAAGACCAAGGCCTGTGTTCTTTCCGTATCCCTTGTTAAAGATCTTTAGTCTATCCGTTGCAGTAATACCAATACCATTGTCCTCGAAAATAAGGCAGAGGGCATATTCGGAACGAGTGGTGCTGACCCGTATGGTATCCATGGAATCTCCGCCGTACCGGAGTGCGTTGTCGATAAGATTATAAAATACTTTGTTTAAAAGCGGATCTGCGAATAATTCGAGCCCAACAAGCTCAATAATGAACTTTGTACTTACTATTGGAATCAAAGCTATCGAATTTTCAATACATTCCTTTACATCCTGCCAGACAGGGGACGCAACTCCGAGATCTTCGTACTCTTTTGTAAATTCTATCTGATGTTCTATTGTATTTAATGCATGTTCAGCTTTTGAAAGGAATGTATTAACCTTTGAAACGTCATCCAAAACATTATTTAAAAGATGTAGATATCCTTTTAACACCATGATCTGGTTTCGTATGTCATGACGCGTGATGCTTGAAAGGAGATTGAGTTTTTTGTTGGCGGTCCTTAAGATTTCCTCAGTCTTTCGTAGTTCGGTAATGTCATGGATAATTCCCTCAACACCCAGGATATTCCCGTTTGTATCATAATAAAAATGGCTGTTCGTAGTTAAAAACCGGAGAGTCCCATCGCTCCACCTTATTGTAATCGGATAGGAATCAACTGAACCAGTCAGTTTGAGATTTTCGAGAAATTTTTCACGGTTTTTCTGGTCTTCATATAAGTTTGTTATATTAATCCCAATCATTTCTTCGATCGATTTAAAATTGGAAAGTTTCAATCCGGACGGGCTGATCATTGTAATTCGCCCTTCATTATCGGTCCTATAGAACACGTCCTGCATGTTTTCAAAGATGGTCCGGTACCTCTCTTCGCTTGCAAAAAGGGCAAGTTCGGTTTTTTTCTGGTCAGTTATATCCTGGATAAGAAGTATCAATCCCTCCTCCTCATTATTTGCAGAAAATATTATTTCATTGGTGACGAGGAAGTAATGATCACCGCCCTTCATCTTTTTTGAGAGTTCAGTTCTTTTCGTAGTTCTGGACCGAAAGAATGATATGAGTTCCGGCCAGTCTGGTATCATTTCATCGATCTGCCTACCAATTGCATTCTGCTTATGGAAAGAAAAGAAAGAAGAAGCAGACTGGTTAAAATCGAGAATTTTTTCATTTGAGTCCAGAACCAGCATTATTATACTTATCTTATCAACGATGTAGCTCCTCGCTATTGGCACTATGTTAAGAAACTGGTATTGGTAAAGTGCAACAGTATACAGGATAGCAGTGACCCAGAGGAATGCCGGTGTCATGTTAACGCCTGGAATAAGGGAGATCCCGACCTCGAAAAAAATGTTAAGGATAGTTGGGAAAATAAGAGCGAGGAGAAGAAGCTGAGTCTGCATTTTTAGAAACGTCTTTTTCCGTGAAGTTTCGATTATCAGAATGGTTACCGCGATTACAAGTAGAATGGCTGAATAAATACTGTAAACTGAATAAAATGGACTGACCGTGTATTCAAGGACAGGAACTGGTCCAATTGTATTTATCGAAAAATTGTAACGGAAATATGGATGGAGTCCACTCGTAACCCCAAGCACTGCCCCGGCTATGGGTATTAAAAGGGCAATCGCGATCCAGTCCCATCGTAACCATTCTTTTCTATTTACATAGAGTAATACAAGCCAGATCTCGCCCATTGGAAAGAATGGAAGGACTAAAAACCTTAAGTTATGATAAAAAATGCGCAAGGGCAAAGAAGTTGTAAGGAGATCAAGAGCGTATAGTATAGCATATGCCGCTGCGCAGAACATAAGGAAAATATAGGGAGTAGCAACAGGGATTTTATCGATAAAACGCCTTCCGTAAAGACCAAGACAAAACATGCTGATCCCGGAGATAAACAGCATCGCAATTATCAGGTCAAAAAGAATCATGGCCGCCTTCCCTTATATTGAAATTTGGAATCATACTAAATAAGCTGTAATCTCAACTCCTTCATCTGTAAGTGGTATTTCACTGACTTCATATAAATAACGTCTCCCAATTATCCATTTATTTTTGCTATATATGTTTTAAATACTTGCATCTTAAACGTGACATCACGTAATAATCTGTAATGTATTCGAAAATGGAGATATCTTATGAATAAACGAAGGTTCCGGGCTATTGACCCGGAAAGAAAAGCCTGGCAGGATCCGGAAAAAATTTTTAGAACAATCGGACTTTCAAAAAGTATGGTTTTTATTGATGTCGGCTGTGCCGAGGGGTACTTTGCATTGCCAGCGGCGAGGCAGGTAGGGCCGGATGGTAAAGTTTACGCTGTTGATATCAATGCCGATGCAGTAAGAGTTCTTTCAGAGCAGGCGGCAAATGAAGGGTTGAGTAACCTTTCTGCAGATGTGAAGACCGCGGAGGAGACTATAGTCTGTAATGGATGTGCTGATATTGTCTTTTTCGGAATAGATCTCCATGATTTTGCAGACCCAGAAAGAGTCATTAAAAATGCAAAGCAAATGCTTAAACCCGACGGAAAATTGATAGATCTTGACTGGAAAAATGAGTCGATGGAGTTTGGACCTCCGCTCGCGAAACGGTTCTCAATTGACAAAGCAAAGGGGATGATGGAAGCCGCGGGTTTCAGGGTGCATTCTGTGGAGGACTCTGGACCATATCACTACCTGATAATTGCTGGCAACTGAAGGAATGTCGAGACCTGGAAAATCGTATCGATCATTTTATCTCTTCTGAAAGAGATGTATTTTTAGGGAAGACAAATGACAGACTTACCAAGTGCAGCAATTGTCAGGATCGCAAAAGCTAATGGTGCCGAGCGGGTAGGGAAAGATGCAGTTGAGTCGATAGCAAAGAAAACAGAGGAGTATATTGGCGAATTGACTAGTAAAGCCTCAAAACTGGCTAACCATGCCGGAAGAAAGACACTCAAAGAAGAAGACATCGAAATGGCTTCACAACATCACTGATCTTTTTATCCGTTAAAACATTTCCCGTTTATACAGACATCGTTATCTGGACAATAGTGGTCAGTTGACCCGCAGGGCTCATGACATTTAAGGTCTGAACCAAGAATATATCCAGGATCGCAACTCCTGCATTGCCCGCTTACACAGACACTATTATCAGAACAATAAGATTTGGCGCTACCACAAGGCTCGTGGCATTTCATGTCTGAACCAAGAATATATCCGGGATCACAACCCTTGCATTGTCCGTTTACGCATATACTGTCGCCAGTACAATATGAATTCCCTCCGCAGGATAAGTGACATAAATGGTCATCACCAAGTACATATCCTTCCCCGCAGGGATGTTTCAATTTGTCTAATGCGTCTTTGAATTCTTTCGGCGAATCAAAACTCCACCCTGAATAATATCTAGGGTTATTTACAGGGCAGTAATTTTCATTGCTACAGACAAGATAGCCCCCTGTCGTTTCAAGTGCTACCCAGGAACCCGGAGCCACTTCGGCAAGAACCCATGCATGGTTGGAATCCTTTATATCTGAAATATCCTGATCTACATTTCCAATTTCAATTTTTGCGTTAATCCCCTGAGTTTTAAGCATATCCCAAACATCACTCGACATATCACCGCAAACATAGAGATCATTTAGTGAATAGGTATGAGTTGCATGATATTTTTCAATAATCTCTTTTACTAATGCGATATTTCTGCCAAAGGATCCTCCAATATATTGAGGAGCATCCGTGGTAACTTTTTTCATGGGCGTAGGGGTTTCACTAATTATATTCGTGGTGGGTTTAAGTGTTGGGAAATCTGCGATAGTAACAGGCACTGAATTTAATGAGGGGTTCAAATACCTGGGCTTCTCGTTAATTCCCCCTATAATTACTGCACCAGTTAGAACTAAAAGAAAAATACAAATGAATCCTGCTATTTTAATGCCTGTACCACGGTATGGCGGCTCGTATCCTTCTTTAATGTCATAATTATTAATATCAAAAATAAGATGGCGATAATATAGGTACAGGGGATATCCAAGTATACATAATAAGAACGTGAAGGCTGACCATTCCCAGGGTTCCATGTCTGTAAAAATGCTATACCCCTTTTCAATGCCAGCATTGATCTGCCTTGAATCGATATAAATAAAGACTGCGCTGATAATTATATAAATAAAAATGCCTATTTTCCCACCAAATGCAAAAATGACTAAGAAAAATAACCAGATATAAAGAAAGTAATTTTTCTTATAATATAAATCATAATCAGGTTCGTTTTTTTGTCGTGAAATGGATTCCCCGGACAGTGATGGACCAGGGGAAGAGTTTAACGTAGTTCTCAGTTTCTTTTGAGCGCTATCCCTGTTCTTCCGGGCTTTATCATTTAGAGGGTTAATTGCAAGGACCTGATTGAAACAGGTGAGTGCCTCGTCATATTCGCAAAGTGCATATAATGCAACGCCTTTTGCGTTCAGGGCCGATTCATAACCTGAATCTATTTCCAGAGCCTTATTAAAATAAGAAAGAGCGGTCCGGTAACGATTCTCCCTGTAATGTTTTAGTCCTTCCCGGTACATTTTTTCTGCTTCGGGTTCTATTTTAAATCGGTCATTACTGGAAGATACCATTTTCAACACTAAATAAGGTGAGGGGGATGATAAAGATTTAACATTGAGTAACAAAAACTATTAATGGATTCGCTCACCCATGCCTTTTCGATTTCAGCCCTGCTGGTTGCGACAGGGAATATCGGGCTTATTCCATTTGCGGCACTTGGTGCAGTTATCCCAGACATCGATATATTTTTAGGCCTTTTTTCGAAGGAAATACCCAAATATTACTTATTTATACACGGTGGGATTACCCATAGCATCATAGGGGCCCTGACATTGGGAATATTACTGTCTCTTCTCTATATACTGGTCCTATTAACTGCAGTTATCCACTATATCTCAATTCAGACTTCACTTACATTTATTTTCGCTTTTTTTGTTGGAACTCTTTCCCATATTCTGCTTGATTATCTTGCGTATCCGGGAATCCCATTATTTGCCCCCATTTCTCCAAAAAAACACACATTAGGAGTTTTACCTGGTCCTCACCCTGTATTTCTTTTCGTGAGCCTTATTGCAACCTTCCTCATAATCGAAAATGTCAATATTTTTCAGATAATGGGCTTCTATTCTTCCTTTTTTCTTTTATTCTTATTTTTCTTCTTTATTTTGAAGATATATGTGGGTTTTACAAGTGATGGGGAGTCAATTCCTTCATTCAATCCATTACGCTGGACAATTATTAAAGAGACACAAAATGATTATTTAGTATCAGTCCGTTCATTGGGCAGTGGGATATCACCACTTGTCACTGTTAGTAAACGCAAACAGGTTTCTTTAGCAGAAGAAAGAGAATTGAAAAAAATTCCTGAAATAAAAAGACTTATCTATAACTCATATATTGTCTCATTTGAGAAGGAGGAGGATGATTTCGTGATCTATGATCCTCTAAGGCTGAATGGTCATTTCTATTATCCACAAAATTATAAATCTGTCAGAATTAAAAAAGAGGATCATTAAATGATATCAGTCCTGTACGTCGATGATGATGATTCCCTGCTTGAGATTGGGAAGATCTATCTTGAACGTACAAAAGATTTTACCGTAACCCTCCAAAACTCGGCAAAAAAAGCCCTTAAAACCCTGAAAGAAAGATCTTTTGATGCTATTGTTTCCGATTACCAGATGCCGTTAATGGACGGGCTTGAATTTCTGGAACTCGTCAGGCAGGAATATGGTGAGCTACCTTTTATCCTTTTTACTGGCAAAGGAAGGGAGGAAGTGGTGATACTCGCTCTTAACAGGGGGGTCGATTTTTATCTGCAAAAAGGTGGGGAACCAAAAAGCCAGTTTGCAGAACTGGCTCATAAAATAAAACAGTCAGTGCAGCGAAAGCGAGCTGAATTGGCTCTTGAGGAGAGCGAACGAAGGTACCGTGAAATTGTAGAGATCCAGACTGAATTTATAGCACGTTTTCGGCCTGACCTGACATATATTTTTGTTAATGATGCTTACTGCCGTTATTTTGGTAAGAAGCGTGAAGAAATAATCGGGAGTAGATATATACCCAAATTCCCTCCTGAAGATAAAGAATTAATTCGAAATCACTTTGCAGCCCTGACAATAGATAAACCTGATGCCGAACTTGAACACCGGGTTATAATGCCTGACGGCACTATCAGGTGGCACTGGTGGAGTGACCGTGCAATTTTCGATGACAAAGGCATTTTAACCGGATATCAATCTGTTGGAAGAGATATTACAGACAGAAAAGCAGCACAGGACGCACTCTTGGAGAGCGAAGCAAAATTCCGGGCACTTGCCGACGTAATTCCCATTGGAATCACTGTTATACAGGGCAATAAGGACGTTTTCGTAAATAATTACACTTCTTCAATAACCGGGTACACGAAAGAAGAGCTGTGTAAAATGGACTTCTGGGACGCTATTCATCCTGACTACCAGGCAATTTTAAAAGACAGGGGGCTCGCGAGACAAAGGGGCGAGGAAGTCCCAAACCGGTATGAGGTCCAGTATATAACCCGTTCTGGTGAATTACGCTGGGTAGAAGTATATGCTGAATCGATAATTTTTGAGGGAAGGCCTGCTGCTATTTCAATGCTTATCGATATAACAGAGAGAAAAAATTCAGAGAATGAGTTAAAAGCTGCAAATGAGCAACTAATATCTGCCAAAAACGAATTGCTGGTAAAAATTAACGAATTAAAAGAGAAAAACAGTGTTATTGAAGAGAGCAAAAAGGATTATCAGTCAATTATAGAGAATTTACAGGATGCTTTTTATAGAACAGACGTAGATGGCAACCTCACAATGTTCAGTCCATCATTTGTAAAAGAATTTGGATATGATAACATCCAGGAGGTCCTGGGGAAGAATGTCCGGAATACATTCTATCTGAATCCTGAAGACCGGGATGGTTTCCTGAAAATTATTGAACCGTTAGGTGAAATAAAAAAGTATGAGCTTATTCTGAAAAGAAAGGATGGAGAACCTGTTTTCGTATCTGCCTCCTGCCATATTTACTATGACAGGGAGGGCAGGGTTGCAGGAGTAGAAGGAATTCTTCATAATATAACCGATATCAAGAAAGCCGAAGAGGTTATAACTGAAAGCGAGAGAAAATATCGTGAACTCGCAGACCTCCTGCCTCAGATGGTCTTTGAGATGGACACTAACTTTAATGTAACCTATACAAATCAATATACTCTGAAGGCATTGGGCTTTGATGAAAATGATATCAAAGATGGAATCAATGCATTGTCATTTATAGATCCAGGAGATCATTCCAGGATTTTTAAAAATCTCAGTTCGGGTCTGGACTATAATTCAATAGAAGAACATAAATATACCGCGTTTCTAAAATACGGCAGAATAATACCTGTTCTTATTTATGCATCCCCAATAACAAAGGATAACAATATTGTCGGTTACCGGGGAGTCATCGTAGATATTTCCCACGAGAAAAAGCTGGAAGAAAAACTTGAAAATTGTGAAGCAAGGTTAAAATTAATCAATGGAGAAACCTGAAAGTAACCATAACCCCCCGTTATTCGCAAGGCCTTTCTTTTTAAGCCTGACTATAGGTATTCCATTCTGTATATTCAAAATATTGTTTGGCATGTCAGCCCTGCGTGAAGGTGGGGATCAAGATTTTATATTAAAGGCAATCGGGTTCTTTATATTGATATGGGCAGGTACAGACTTTTTCATGAACTCCGGCCGAATTATTATTGACCTTCTAAATAAAGAGAGTTCTTTTGATTATTGCACAATTGGACAGGCCGGTCGTTATCTGGGTCGACCGTTGGTTTTCCTTGCAATTGATACTCTTTTAACCTTTCTTATCATCTGTTTTATGCTTTGGTCAGGCTGGATAACCCATCTCTCAGTTATTGAACAATATTTTTGGTATGCTGCAACAACACTGAACCTAATCAGCCTGTCGATTGTGTCACTCTATAATGAAATTCATAAATTGTAATTAATTCATTACCAGGGAAAGATATCAATCTGGGGATTTTGACAATCATTTCAAAGGGGAAGGCGTTTCAATTCAACAGGAATGATCTCTCTCGTAATACCTCTATCGAGTGCTCTATAACCTTATGAAACGAACATTTTTCATCTGAAAGACATGAAAAAAATAATAATCAAAGGTGCACGTCAGCACAACCTCAAAAATATAACGATAGAACTCCCAAGGGACAAACTTATAGTCATTACCGGACTCTCGGGTTCAGGGAAGTCAACTCTTGCATTCGATACTATCTATGCGGAAGGGCAGAGGAGGTACGTTGAATCCCTGTCTGCCTACGCCCGCCAGTTCCTCGGTCTCATGAGTAAACCGGATGTTGACAGTATTGAAGGACTGTCGCCTGCAATCTCAATAGAACAAAAAACAACGAGTAAAAACCCCAGAAGTACGGTAGGAACAGTTACAGAAATTTTTGATTACCTCAGACTCCTCTATGCCCGAATCGGCATTGCATACTGTCCTAATCATGGCAATCCGATAGAAGCTTCATCGCCTGATAAGATAGCAGACCGTATCATTGCCGAAAAAAAGGGACAGGTAACAATTCTTGCTCCAGTCGTAAGGCAGAAAAAAGGAACGTATCAACAGCTGATTCTCGACCTGAATAAAGATGGGTTCACTCGCGTCAGGGTGAATGGTGTGATACAGAGGACTGATGAAGAGGTTCACCTTGACAGGTACAAAAAACATGACATTGACATTGTCATCGATCGGATAAATGAAACTGACAGGTCAAGGCTTGTTGAGGCAATTGAGACTGCAGTCAGCCGGTCTGAAGGGCTCGTAATTGCACAATGGGACGAAAAGTCAGAAAAAATTTACTCTTCCATAATGGCATGCCCGGTCTGCGGGATGACCTATGAAGAACTTCAGCCGCGAATGTTCTCATTTAACAGTCCATTTGGTGCCTGCGAGGAATGTAAAGGGCTTGGGATCCGAATGGAATTTGACCCTGATCTGATAATTCCGGACAGGGAGAAATCAATTGCAGATGGAACTGTTGCACTATACAGGAATATAATGGACAGTTACCGCGTCCAGTACCTTGGGGCCGTTGCCAACCATTATGGCTTTGAGATCTTCACACCAATAAAAGACCTGACTCTTGAGCAGTTCAATGCCCTGATGTGGGGATCAAATGCAAGGATAAAATTTAAAATGGAGATGCGGCAGGGCGATACCCAGTGGTCTCATACTGGTGAATGGGAAGGACTTGCACCGCAGGCGGACCGTTTATACCATCAGACACAGAGTGAATACAGGCGCCGGGAACTTGAACGTTTCATGAAGATCTCACCCTGTCCTCTTTGCCATGGAAAGAGGCTTAAAGAGAAAGTCCTATCAGTAAAAATTGCAGATAAATCAATTATTGATCTAACCGACATGTCAATTAAGAACTGCCGGGAGTTCATGACAGACCTCGTCCTTGATAAAAAGGAGCAGGAGATAGCAAAGCAGGTCTTAAAAGAGATCCATTCACGCCTATTGTTCCTTGAAAGGGTCGGGCTCTCATACCTCACTCTGTCACGAAATGCAGGGAGCCTTTCTGGCGGAGAAGCACAGAGGATAAGGCTTGCAACGCAGATAGGTTCAAACCTTACCGGTGTCCTTTATGTCCTTGACGAGCCCTCAATCGGCCTCCACCAGAGGGACAACCAGAAGCTTGTTGATACATTAAAACGACTCCGTGACCTTGGAAACACGCTTATTGTCGTGGAACATGACGAAGACACCATCCTTGCAGCCGATTATGTCGTCGATATGGGACCAGGAGCCGGACTTCATGGTGGAGAAGTGGTGGCAAAGGGTACTCCGGAGGCGGTAATGAAAGTACCTGAATCCCTCACAGGTCAGTACCTTTCCAGGAAAATGATGATTGATGTCCCGGAAAAGCGGAGAATAGCAGATAAATTTATTCATCTTAAAGGCTGCAGGGAGAACAACCTGAAGGACATTGATATCAGCCTTCCTATTGGTCTCCTCACTGTTATTACAGGTGTATCAGGAAGTGGAAAATCAACTCTTATCTATGACACACTGTATAAGGCCATGATGAAGAGGCTGCACCAGTCAACTCTCGAAGCGGGTAAGTTTCGGGAGCTCTTCTTTGATAAACCCGTAGACAAGGTAATTGTAATCGACCAGAGTCCGATTGGACGCACTCCACGCAGCAATCCAGCCACATATACCAAAGTATTTGACGAGATTCGCAAGATCTTTTCCGAGACACGGGAAGCAAAAGTCAGGGGTTACGGACCCGGAAGGTTTTCATTTAACCTCAAAGGCGGAAGATGTGAAGCTTGTGAGGGTGATGGCCTTATTAAAATAGAGATGAATTTCCTGCCTGATGTCTACGTAGAATGTGAAGAGTGTCATGGCCACAGATATAACCGCGAGACTCTTGAAGTCAGGTATAAAGGAAAGTCCATTGCCGATGTACTTGCAATGAGCGTCGAAGAGGCATTCACCCTGTTTGAAAAGCTCCCAGGAATCCGCCAGAAACTTGAGACACTCATGAAAGTGGGGCTTGAATATATCAAGTTAGGCCAGAGTGCAACAACACTTTCCGGGGGCGAAGCACAAAGAATCAAATTAACTCGCGAACTTGCAAAAAGGGCGACAGGAAAGACAGTTTACCTGCTTGACGAACCTACTACCGGGCTACACTTTCATGATGTTAAAAAACTCATATCAGTACTTGACGAACTTGTGGAGAAAGGAAACACAGTCATTGTTATCGAACATAACCTTGACGTCATTAAGTCGGCGGATTATATAATTGACCTCGGCCCGGACGGTGGCGATGCGGGTGGAGAAATAATTGCGGTCGGAACCCCTGAAATGATAGCAGATGATTCGGGTTCCCATACCGGGAGGTTTCTCGCCCGGGTCCTTGGGGCATGATTGACCTTTCAGGTATTCCGGAAAACCCTGGCACTTATCTTTTTAAAGATGAAACTGGCAGAATTCTCTATATTGGAAAAGCAAAGAATCTGAAGAAAAGAGTCTCGAGCTATTTTCAGAAACATGACCATGACGCAAAGACGAGAAGCCTTCTTTCACATGTTACAGATATCGATTATATTGTAACGGCAAACGAACTTGAAGCATTAATACTTGAAAACAACCTGGTTAAAACCCATCAGCCGCACTATAATATCGACCTTAAGGACTCGAAGAGCTTTGCATACATCCTTCTAACCGATGAAAAATACCCGGCAATAAGGATAGCCAGAAGACGTGATGAAAAAGGCACGTTTATCGGCCCTTTTGTTTACGGAAAGGACCGAAACGATCTTATAACATTTGTAAAGCGGACATTTCGTTTACGGTCGTGTCGGAAACTTCCAAAACGGCCTTGTATCCGCTATCACATGAAGACATGCAGGGCTCCATGCATGGGTAATGAAAATGAGACAGATTATGTGAGGGCAGTTGACGATGCAATCCTTCTCCTGAAGGGAAAAGATGACAGCCTTCTTCATTCCCTAAAGGAACAGATGCGAATTGCGTCAGAGAAGGAAGAGTTCGAGAAGGCAATTACTATTAGAGACCAGATCTCAGCAATACAACGACTCAGGGAACACCAGTCCATGCAGAGGCCCAATGAAAGCAATGAGGATATAATAAATTACGTTATAACCGGGGAGACTCTTTCACTTATGCTCTTTAGTGTCCGTAACGGCACACTTATTAATAAGAGAGAATTTAGTTTTCCTGCAACAGAAGGTGCATTATCAGAATTTATTGTAAGGTACTATGGAGAGAATTTACCCCCAGATGACCTTATTCTGCCGCACGAACCTGAAGATATCATAAAAGAATTCCTTTCCTCAAGAAAAGGGAAGACTGTGCAGGTAACTATACCAAAAAGGGGAGAGAAAAAGAAACTCCTTGACCTTGTCATGACAAACATCGAACACAGTTTCTTCCGTGAACAATTGAAACTTGAAGCCCTGCGTGAGGCCCTGGGCCTTCCCCATAATCCAGTTGCAATTGAGTGCTTTGATATCTCTCACACAAGTGGCACCTCTGTTGTCGGTGCAATGGTGAGGTTTACGAACGGAAAACCCGATAAAAAGAACTATCGGAGGTTCAAAATAAAGACTGTTGAGGGAATAGATGACTTCCTTGCAATAAGGGAGGTTGTTACACGGAGGTATTCACGGCTTAAGCGGGAGTCACAGGAGTATCCGGACCTTGTTATTGTGGACGGAGGTCAGGGACAGCTTTTTTCTGCACAAAAGGCCCTTAGTTCTCTTGATATTTCGCTCCCGGTTGCAGCAATTGCAAAACGACTGGAAGAGGTCTATGTACCTGGCCGGAGTCAACCGCTCCCGCTTGATAAAGATTCCCGTGCAACTCTCTTTATACGCGAGATACGGGATGAAACACACAGGTTTGCAATAAAATATCATACCTTGCTCCGTTCAAAAAAGGTTCGTTCATGACTGATTTTAAGCTCAAATCTGAATTTTCGCCTGCAGGATCACAGCCTCAGGCCATAAGAAGGCTTGTTCAGGGTTTAAGGGAAGATAACCGTTTTCAGACCCTTATCGGAGTCACAGGCTCAGGAAAAACCTTTACAATGGCAAACGTGATAGCAGCGCTTAACAGGCCTGCTTTGGTTATAGCCCATAATAAAACTCTTGCTGCCCAATTATACAATGAATTTCGTGACTTTTTTCCGGATAACAGGGTTGAATATTTTGTTTCGTATTATGACTTTTACCAGCCTGAGTCTTATATCCCAGCTAAAGACCAGTATATTGAAAAAGATGCCCAGATTAACCCGCGTATTGAACAGATGCGACTCTCTGCAACAGCTTCACTCCTATCAGCCCGGGATGTAATCGTTGTCGCTTCAGTATCCTGCATCTATGGCCTCGGGAACCCTGAAAACTTCCGCGACCTGGGTTTTGACCTGAAAATGGGTATGACAATCAAAAGGGAAGATGTGCTCTGGAAACTCATCACAATACAGTTTGAAAGAAATGATATTGAGCTTGAACCAGGTCGTTTCAGGGTAAGAGGAGACACAATTGATATAATCCCCGCATACCTTGCAAATATAATCAGGGTTGAGTTCTTTGGAGATGAGGTTGAGAAAATTTTTGAAATCGAAAAGACTTCCGGAAAAGTTTTACAGGAACTTCCCTATTTCCATTTCTATCCTGCCCGTCATTTCGTGATCCCAGAAGACGTACGAAAGAGTGCAATTGAGACTATCAGAACTGAACTCGCAGAATCACTTCCAAAACTTGCAATGCTTGAAGCTCACAGGCTTGAGCAAAGGACTAACTATGACATAGAGATGATCGAGGAGACCGGGTACTGCAAGGGAATAGAGAACTATTCACGCCATTTTGATAGGAGAGCTCCAGGAGAGAAACCCTATTGTCTCATCGACTATTTCCCGGACGATTTCCTCCTCTTTATCGATGAAAGCCACCAGACTATTCCACAGCTCCATGGTATGTACCGGGGTGACCGCTCTCGAAAAGAGGCTCTTGTCAACTTCGGGTTCAGGCTCCCCAGTGCCTATGATAACCGGCCCCTGAAATTCCAGGAGTCCGAAAAGTACATGAAACATGTAATCTTTGTCTCTGCAACACCCGGAGATTATGAACTCGCGAGTTCAGCACAGGTGGTTGAACAGATTATCAGGCCAACAGGCCTTATTGACCCTGAAGTTACAGTACGGAAGACAGAAGGACAGATAGAGGATGTGATTATTGAATGCAGAAAGACAATTCAAAAAGGATACCGGGCCCTTGTTACAACACTGACAAAGCGTCTTGCTGAAGAACTTGCAGAGTATCTTGCAGCCGAAGGAATTAAAACCCGATATCTTCATTCTGAGATAAACACACTTGAAAGGACCGAAATTATCCGGGAATTAAGGCTTGGCAAATTTGACGTGCTTGTAGGGATTAACCTTCTAAGGGAAGGGCTTGATATTCCGGAGGTTGGGTTCATCGCAATTCTCGATGCAGATAAGGAAGGATTCTTAAGAGATGCAAGAAGTCTTATTCAGATAATCGGAAGAGCTGCACGAAATCAGGACTCTTACGTCATCCTATATGCCAATAACCTCACTCGGTCCATGACAACAGCACTAAATGAGACTGACCGTAGAAGGACTATCCAGCTCTCCTATAATAAAGAGCACGGGATAACACCTGAAACAATAAAAAAACCTATAAAAGAGAAAGTTATTGATATAAAAGATACAAGACACATTCCAAAACGGGATATACCAAATCTCATTATTGAACTGGAAACAAAGATGAAAGAGGCTGCAGAAAGACTGGACTTCGAAGATGCCATTGCATTGCGGGAGCAGGTGAAGGAGCTTCGAAAACGGTTAGGTAATTCTTTTTAAGAATCAAACCAGGATGGATTATTAACTTGCTTAACAACATTCGCCCAATATATTGCATTAAAAAAATGGTTCCTATATGACTGAAGTAAAGGAGAAAATTAAAAAATTTTCAGATTCAAATAAGAGACTTAGCTTTCATGATCTCCGAAAAACAGCAGCGGTGCTTCTTATACCATTTTCCCTGGTAATTATTGCGATACTCGTAGCTTTGAATATACCAACGGTCTTTGAGCCGATTTTTTTGCTACCGGTCATGAATTCAGTATTTCAGGGATTAATCCCACTCCTTATTGTATACATCTCGATTCGGGTCTATTTGAAAAGTGGCTCACCTAATATACTTATGACTGGGGCTGGTTTTCTAATATTCGGCCTTGGTGCAATTGTAGCAGGCTGGTTAAGTCCCTTTCCAGATGGCCCGAACATGAGCGTGACAGTTCATAATACCTGTTCCTGTATTGGTTCACTTTTTTTCCTTGCAGGAGCTGGAATTAGTAGAGATGTAGCAAATAAAAGAAGAGGAATTGAAAGTAAAAAGGATATTGTTGCATTATATTCAGTTATTCTCATTTTTGTCACTCTCTTTACCCTTGAAACAATTAAAGGAATAATCCCTCCTTTCTTCATACAGGGAATTGGACCTACGATTACAAGACAGTTAATTTTAGAGAATACAATTGTGTTTCTTGTTCTATCTTCCATAATCCTGGCGTTAAGATACCTTAAGACAAAAAGTGATTTTTTCTTCTGGTACTCTGTCTCACTTGCATTAATATCAATAGGTCTTATTTCTGTCTTTTTCCCCTCATCAGTAGGGTCACTTGTCAGTTGGGTCGGAAGAATAACACAATACATTGGATGCATTTTTGCATTATTTGCAATTTTTTTTATCGCACAAAGATCTGCAATAGAAAAAGGGCTGAAACTTGAAGGGGTGCTCGCGAATTTTTTTGTTGATATACAGGAGAATTATAAACAACTGGTAGAAGCGGCAAATGATGCTATTGTTACTTTTGATGAGGATTACCTGGTACTCCTTTGGAACAATGCAGCCTGGAGAATATTTGGCTACACAGAGAAGGAAGCAATTGGATCATGTTTCCTTGAACTGGCAATAGATGAGAGAGATAAGACGAACTTTAAAAATATAATAAGTAGTATTTCATTAAAGGAAACGTCTGAAGTGCTTGACAAGCTTTTAGAAATTAACTGCAGGCGTAGAAACGGGACTATTTTCCCGGTTGAACTAAATATTTCCCGGCGTTATTTAAAAGACACGCCAATCAGTACATGTATTATCAGAGATATCACGGCACGGAAACAGATTGATAACGCTCTTATTGAAACTACTGAATACCTCGAAAACCTGATAAATTACGCTAACGCTCCGATAATAACATGGGATCCTTTTTTTCGGATAACACGGTTTAATAGAGCATTCGAGGAACTAACAGGAAAAAAAAAGGATGAAATTATCGGAAAAACCCTGGACCTCCTTTTCCCGGATGAAAGTCGTTCATACTCAATGAATTTAATTCAGAGGACGTTTGAAGGAGAACGGTTCGAGACTGTTGAAATTCCAATATTGGACATAGATGGCGACATAAAAACGGTATTATGGAATTCGGCAAATATCCTTGACTCAGGAGGCTGTCGCTTGGACATAAAAAAAGCTTAATGAGGTACATATTCAGTTTAGTAGGCGTCCGATCCCATCAACAATTCAACATTAATAACCACTATTTTATCTTTTATTCATCGTTCACTACATTCTTGGAGACCAATTTAAATGTGTCTCCATTCGGGTAACTTCTAAATCCGATATACGATTCTTTTTTGGCCTTATCTTACTGAAACGGGACTGAATCTTAAGTTTCTTTGGTTCAGGAAGCGTTCAAGTCCGAATTTTATAGCTTTCTTGATATTATGAACAAGGCAAACAAGACTCCATTCCCCATTCACATTCTTTAACCCTCTCATTGAAAATCGCTTAAATCCCATATTGGATTTGATATTTCCAAATACAGTTTCGACAGATTGTTTTCTAAGCGAATACAGTTTTTTTCCTCCTTCAGTCACTAATCTGGCATTCATTATCTCGCGAGCAATTGCATTTTTTGTTAGCCAATTTTCATCTTGTTTCAAATTATCCTGAGCCCATGTAGCTATCGCCCCGCATACACACGGAACCGTTGAACCCCTATTCCAACATATATTTTCGACTTCATGGATTAAGATAAACGTTTCCGGGATTTTACTAAGATTCCTCTCTTTCCTAGTTGAAATCAAAAGGTCAGGACCACCCTGTTGTTCTATCATCATGTTGATCCAGGACCAGTACCCGGCATCTGCTAAAATAGTAATTTCATCAGGATTAAACCCAAGATTATTAGCAGTTTCAACGATATATGCACGCATTGGGCCTAGTTGATTTTGGTCATTTTGTTCGGCACTAACAGAACAATTGACGATAAATCGATCCATTGATGTCACTACCTGAGCATTAAAACCTTGAATCGTACCGTGACGCGACATCATAATAACACTTTCTGGATCTGTCGTGTTAGCTTTTTGTGATTTATCAGGTTCAGAAGATGGCGGAAGGAGCTTTCTTCCACGATGCTTCTTCCCTGTTTCATTCTCTTTATTTTCACGTTGACGATTCTTTTCATCATAAGTCTCAATCTCTGCTTTGTGCTGATCTTTTATGATTTCAAGTGCATCATTGACTCTATTTATTATCTCATCACGAGTCATGGTCTCCCTCTTTGATTCTTGCCTTGGCAGGTTGTTTTCACTCGAATCAACCGATTCAGCCTTGTCCATAAGTTTTTGAGCTATAATTTCAAGACGCTCATAAGTGTGATTAGCAGAAAGTGATGCATTTGCTTCAATTTTGGTCCCATCCAAAGCTAGAATTCTTGAATTGAGCAGTTTAGCTTCATACAGAATTACAAGAAACTGAGTGAACATATCGTTGATTGCTTCAATATGTGACTGCCGGAAACGTGCGAAGGTTGCATGGTCGATGGTCATATTCCCAGAAAGATAACGACAGCTAACATCAAGACGACAAGCTCTCTCCATTTCGCGACTTGAGAAGATATTATGGCTATAACAGTAAATTAAAACACCAAAGATAATTTTTGGATCGATAAACTTACCACCAACACCGTCAATACGATAATTTATGTAGAATTGGCTGAAATCAAGTTGATCCAATAATATTCGATAAATAGCAGCATCATCGGTCGGCAGTAACCAATCCTCCATGTCAATAGGCAAAAGAAATTGTTGAGTTCGGGGAGAACATCGTTGATTGTAATTAGACTGCATACATTATATTGATCTCATAGGTTAAATACTTATTGTTTATTTATCAATAAAGTTAAAATATAATAGTGAGATTCATGCGACATCCTCTCAGAAGGAAAAATTAGAGCGACAATTGCACAAGGTGTTGATATCACTGATAGAAAGAAAGCACAAGAGGCACTTAAAGAAAGTGAGGAAAAATTCAGACAGTTATTCATTAATATGCCAAGTGCAGTTGCAATTTATGATGCAGTGGATGGAGGAAGCGATTTTATTTTGAAAGATTTCAATAAAGCCGCAGAGGAGATAGAAGGAATAAACAGGGATGAAATTATTGGAAAACATTTAACTCAGGTTTTTCCGGGTGTGAAAACTTTTGGTATATTCACAATATTGCAGAGTGTGTGGAAAACTGGTCAGCATGAGTACTTTCCACCGGCAATATACCAGGATGAGCATCATCCTGAAACATGGCGTGAAAGCTGGGTTTACAGACTTGCGAGTGGTGAAGTTATCTGCATTTACCGTGATGTAACCAAACAAAAACTGGCAGAGAAGGAGCTGATATCAGCTCATGAAAGATTACTGGACGCACATCGCCTTGCACATATCGGGACTTGGGACTGGGAGATGGAAAACGATACTGTGATCTGGTCAGAAGAATTATACAATATTGCAGGGAGAGATCCTTCCCTACCTGCTCCTACGTATGCCGAACATCCATTGGTCTATTCACCCGCGAGCTGGGAACGTCTCAGTGAAGCGGTTAATTTTGCACTTAGTACGGGTGAACCGTACAACCTTGAACTCGAGCTTATCCGCCCAGATGGCAGTTTAAGAACTATAAATGCATTCGGTGGTGTGAAGTGTGACGGTAACGGCAAAATTATTGGGCTTCATGGCACATTGCAGGATATAACAGAGCGCAAGCAGGCTGAACTGGCCATATGTATCCAGGAAGCCAACAAAAAACTTAACCTGCTTGCAAGTATAACAAGGCATGATATCAAAAATAAAGTAATAACAATACAGGGCTTCCTTAAGTTCGCCTTGAAAAGAACTGCTATTGAGGAGATTCGTCCACTACTTCTAAAAATAGCTGAATCGGCAAATGCAATTGAACACCAGATAAATTTCACAAAAGACTACCAGAACCTGGGAGTAAAATCGCCTCAGTGGCTTGATTTTTCAACTTTGGTTGCGTTAGCAGGCAATCCACCCCTTGAAATATTAAATGAAACCCGAAATCTGCAGATATTTGCAGACCCGCTATTTGAAAAGGTACTTTATAATCTTGTTGATAATACAATAAAACACGGAGAGACTGCAACCAAAATTAAAGCATCACTTATAACTGGTTTAAATAATATCAGGATAATCTGGGAGGATAACGGAGTTGGTATACCTGCCTGCGACAAAGATAAGATCTTTGATCGAGGGTTTGGAAAAAACACAGGCCTTGGACTATTTCTTATCCGTGAAATAGTCTCGATTACCGGAATTACCATCTCTGAGATAGGAGAACCTGGAAAAGGAGCAAAATTCGAGATGGTAGTGCCTGATGGAAAGTGGCGTTTCACAGAAAATCACTGATAATAGCCAGGAGTCCGGCGAAGTTGAATATGAAGGTAGTGTTATCCCCTATAAAATCAGAAGAAATCCCAGGTCAAAGCGGGTTATAATAAAGGTGACATCAGACCGCACTGTTACTATTGTCGCTCCACCTAAGTTCCAGGCATCAAAAATACATACTTTTGCCATGGAGTGGGCAGCCTGGATCCATAAAAAAACTTTAGGTTCACCCCGTCCACTCCCTCCAGCAAGAAAATACTGCATTGGAGAGGTCTATCCCTGGTTTGGAGGGGAGATACGACTAATGATTCTAAAAGGAAGGGAAACTTCTGTTTCAGTTAATGATAAAGAAATTGTTGCTTTCATCCCTGATGGATTGAATAATTCTGAAGAAGATTTTTTGGTCCGGAATCTTCTTTTGTTCTGCTTTCGTAATGCCCTGTATAAATACTCACTCCCTTATTTCAGGGGATATTCGGAAAAAATTGGAATTCCTCTTCCAATTTTAAAGGTTAATGATAAGAAGGGCAGCTGGGGTACGTGTACCCCGAAAAGTATTATTTTGAACCTCAGGCTCTGCATGGCACCACCTGATATAATTGCGTACGTTATTGCTCATGAACTCTGCCATAAAATAGAACCCAATCATTCACCCAGGTTTTGGAAGACTCTTGAGAAAGTTCTTCCTGACTATAAGGACCGGATGACTTTTTTAAAAGAGAATGGATATCTCTGGACTTTATAGAAATGACTTATTTATATCTGGTATTAATGTGATATTAAGGGTGAAATTATAGAATGTTTTCACCCTTTGACCGGATTTATACCGTATGTATCTGGCACCCGTTAGATTGAGGTGTATTCGCATTCTCTGGATTAAATAATGATTGTAAAGGTCCTCCGATTATCCTTGATACAGGTATCAATATAGCATCTACAATTGTTGCTTTGTCCTCTGTAACGAGAATATTCTCATTATACTGGTTATACCCTGAAGTTGTGAGTGTTATTGCATGACATCCGGAAAGGACATTTGAGAACGTATATGGTGTTACCTCTTCGGTATTCATTCCGTCAAGCATAATAAATGCCCCTTGTGGGTTTGAGGATATCGCTACTACTCCGCTTGGCAGTTCAGGTTCGAGATTAACGTTTACAGACGAATACTGACCTTTAATTATTAAGACCTGATCAGAAAATATTTCATATCCATACTTTGTGAGATTAAGGATATGATTACCTGGATTCAGATTTTCAATAGTTGAGGGTGTTAATTTGCCGGTATTAATACCATCAAGAGATATTGCTGCACCCGGGGGAAATGAAGAGATCATGAGTGAACCAGTCATAGGTTCAGGCTTTAGTTCCAGGTATACAGGTGTGGTGTCCTCTGGAGCAACAAAAGCAATCTGGGAGACATTTTTGAAACCGTATTTTGAAAGAGATATAGTATGTTCTCCAATTGGGATATCAAATAAAAAGAAGGGTGTAAGATTACCAGTATCTTTACCATCAAGTGAAATTAATGCTCCTTGTGGGCTTGAATCTACATGGATTGACCCGTTTGTGTATTCTTTTGAAAGATAAGCAGTTACAGGTGTAGTTATATTACTCTGTACCTCAATTGCCTGACAGTATAATTTGAACCCGGATTTCAGGATAGAGAGGGTATGCGGACCAACCGATAAACCGTTTGTGGTATTCGGAGTAATGAGATTTGTATTTACTCCATCGATAAAGATATATGCTCCTGTTGGAACTGAAGATGCTGCAATAAAACCAGGTAACTGAGGGATAAGCTGGAAAAAGGCATAAGTGGTCTCACCAACAGTAACATTAACTGAACTTGAATTTTTATAATATCCGGTCTTTAGGACTGAAACATCATGCATCCCAACAGCCTGATGTGTCAGGGTTGCAGGAGTAACCTGGTCTGAGTTAAATCCGTCAACCCGTATTGAGGCTCCTTCAGGGCTTGAATCTACAAAAATAGAACCAAAATTTACAGGTACCGGGACGAGGATAGCTGACAAAGATGTGGTCTGGCCCTGGTTAACTGTAACCGTACTGGAATAATCAAGATAGCCCGTCTTTCTAAGTGTTATATAATGTGAACCAATGGCCTGGTATGAAAGAGTCCATGGTGTAATCTGGTTTGTATTAATACCGTCTATCCAAATTGAGGCTCCCTGAGGGATCGAGTCGATAAAGATAGACCCATAGCTAACTGGAGAAGGCACTAAAGTTGCAGATAAATAAGTGGTCTGACCCGGATTAACTGTAACCGTACTGGAATAATCAAGATAGCCCGTCTTTCTAAGTGTTATATAATGTGAACCAATGGCCTGGTATGATAGAGTCCACGGTGTAATCTGGTTTGTATTAATACCATCTATCCAAATAGACGCTCCCTGCGGAATCGAGTCGATAAAGATAGACCCATAGCTAACTGGAGAAGGCACTAAAGTTGCATATAAAGAGGTGGTCTGGCCCTTGTTAACTGTAACAGTACTGGAATAGTCGAGATAATTTGTCTTTTTTAGGATGACATTGTGTGTTCCAACAGTCTGATTCGTTAAAGTTGTAGGGGTTATCTGACTCGTGTTGACTCCATCGACCCAGATTGAGGCTCCCGGTGGTGTAGAATTTACAAAAACTGACCCGAAGTTATCCTGGAAATTTACATTGATTGTTTCAAATTTGTGAACATAGTTACCTGCAGATAATTTTTTATAATCCATATTCATTGCAAGTCGGTACGTTCCCTTTGGTCGGTTGGGAGGGGCACCCCAGCTATTTAACACGAGCCAATACCACTTCGAAGGGTCTGAATTTGTATCGTCATATCCAACAATCAATAACGCATGAGCATTTACCCCATTTTGATAAGAATCAGGATACCAGATTGTAGATTCGTCCTTGTTGTTCCAAAAGGTTGAAAAGTCAGGCTCAGGAATCGGGGTATAACTATAATGAACGGGATGGTTTTGATATAATTCATACTTTATAGCGTTTATGGCATCACTTTGATTAACTGTGGTAGTATCAACTCTGTTTGAATCTAAATTTCTTACCTGGTAATTTGGGATTGTTGAGATCTGATTTGCTGGCATTTTAGTATGTGGACAGTTATTATACAAATCACAAGCATCACCATCAACATATTTAGCATTTGTATTAGACCAGGGTATCACGACTTGAGCGGAATTATAAAATTTAGTAAAATCATTTACGTATCCACCAGTACAAGCCCACTTTATACCCTGACCTGGACCGTATCCTGCATCATAATTTGAATTCAAGTACTGGATAGAGAGGCGATTATTAATCCCTGATTTAATTGTATGAGCAATCTCAACCGCCCCTGTAGCTGCCCAAACCCAGCAATCCCCACATGTCCCTTGATCTCGTTCAACAGGCGTGTAATCAAGGAAAGGCAAAAGGTTGATTGATCCATGTGGGACAGTGATAGGTGGCTTATCGAGTGCCTGGGTATTCAGGTATTCATCATTCCACGTCTTCAATTCATCCGGACTGGCATGCATCACTCCAAGCACGTTTTCTGTTTTGTTATTACTTTCAGCAGACGCAAAACAGTTTAATGCACATACAAATATTAGAAATAAAATAATTAACCCAAGGTCCTTTCTTACCATTCTGTTATTACACCTCTTCAATAATTATGCTCCAATTAATACACGGAACGCAATGTTTCTTATATATTAAAGTAGATTGTCACCAAAGTTATATAATTGTAATTAAAAAAAGGGAATTCCTGGCATTTTTTATTATCAGACATTGATCTTAAAAGTAAAAAGGAGTTTTAACAGATCAAACATTGAATGATTTTTACGGATTTTAAATATATCCCGATATGTGGAAGGTATTTCAAAATTATTTGCAATTGTAATTTCACTTCCCAGATCAAAGGTTCGATTGAGCATTGAAAATAAGATCATTGAAGCGGCATAAAAATTCCGCATGTCTTCTAAATGTTCAATTTTTTCAATTTCAAGGGCATTCAAGTCCCTGACGAAAATATTATAGTATATTGCAATACTTTCTATAATATTAAGTCTAATATTACTATATGGTAAATGTCGAACAGATAGAGATTATAAAACACATTCCAGCTTCAGAATTGTCGCAAAAAATTAAGGAATATTCACTTGGTGCAAAAATTTTAAAGAGACTATTATTTATAAATATGCGATATTCTGGTAAAAACGTTGTTGAATCCTGTAAATTGATGGGTGTATCACTTGCAACTGGGTATAAATGGCAAGAAAGATGGAACTTAGAAGGTTATGCAGGATTGGCTCCTAAGTATGCAGGTGGAAAACCTTCAAAGTTAACGGATCAACAAAAAAAGACATTAGAGGAAATATTGCGTTCACATGATCATTGGACAACAAGTGAGGTTAAACAGCTTGTTCAAAATGAATTCAATATTATTTACAGTTTAGACCAAATTAGGCGTATTTTACGTAAACTAAAAATGCAATTTGGAGAACCTTACCCTCAGGATTATCGACGGCCACCCGATGCCGAAAAGCTTCTAAAAAAAACTACCCAAGATGAGTAAAAACACTATTATCGGATTTTTAGATGAAACATCACCCCAAACAACAGCTAATACTCAAAGGGTTTGGTATTTTGAAAATACGCCTATAATTAAGAATACATCAAAATTCAGAGCAAATACATTTGGTATTTACACCCCTAATGGTAATTCAATATTGACCTTCAGAGAACACTCAAAAAAAGAAGATATTTGTGATGTTTTAAAAGAATTTGTGGTTGTAAATCCAGGGAAAAGAATTGTTCTAATTCTTGATAATTTCTCATCGCATCGATCAAAATTGGTCCAGGAATTTGCACTGCTAAACAATATTAGATTAATTTTTCTTCCCCCATATTCTCCTGATTTAAATCCAATAGAACAAATATGGAGAGCAATAAGACGATATCTTTCAACATTATTTATTCAGGATGTAGATCACCTTAAGGCAAAAATTTGTGAGGAGTTTTATGACAAAGTAACAAATAATTCATATATTTTGGGTTGGGCTAAAAAATTTTTGAGCGCCCATTATTATTTTAAAATGTTATGCAACTAACTATAATGTCAGAGATAATTTTCCCAATCCTCTCTTCATCATATTTTACATCATTAATCATTTATTTACATCACCGCGGAAACCCAATTGCATGGCGACAATGTCGCTTAAAAATTGGTGCAAAATCCAGATAAACAATTACATTAATATTGGTCGGATGTGAAAACAGATCTCATATTTGTCCAAAAAGATTCACATGATTCAAAGAACTGCGGGTGAAAAATTAAAACAATTAGCCTTGGGTTTTCCAGCAGTTGTCGTTATCGGGCCCCGCCAGTCAGGAAAGACAACCCTTGTCAGAGAAGTGTTCCCTGATAAACCCTATGTTTTACTCGAAGAACCCGATACCCGCCGTTTTGCTGAAGAGGACCCACGAGGTTTTCTCAGTCAATACCAGACAAACGGGGCGATTATAGATGAAATACAGCATGTCCCTCTTCTCTTCTCCTATCTTCAGGGGGTTCTTGACAGCAAAAGGACGCCAGGGAGGTTCATTCTCACAGGATCACAAAATTTCTTTATGATGGAGAAGATTACACAGTCTCTCGCAGGCAGAGTAGGTATAATCAGGCTTCTCCCTTTTTCACTTGATGAACTTAAAAAAGCAGGTTACAAAAAAGAGACTTATGAGGAGTATCTGTATCAGGGATTTTATCCCAGGCTTTATGATATGTCCATTCACCCGCGAGATTATTACTCTGCATATGTTCAGACATATCTGGAACGGGATCTTAGACCGATAAGGCAAGTGCAGAACCGTTCCACTTTTCAGACTTTTATTAGAATGTGTGCAAACAGGGTCGGACAGATTGTTAATCTGACTACTCTTGGGAATGATTGTGGGATCAGTAACAAAACAGCAAAGGAATGGTTATCTCTTCTGGAAACATCCTTTATTATTTTCCTGGTCAGGACACATCATAAAAATTTTAATAAACGACTCATTCAGATGCCCAAACTATATTTTACAGATCCCGGTCTTGCAGCCTATCTTATAGGAATAAAAAGTCAGGAAGAGGTAATTAATCACCCGATGAAAGGTGGTCTTTTTGAAACTTTTATTATCGGAGAATTTTTAAAGTACCGCGAGAACCGTGGTCTTGTGAATAACCTGTTTTTCTGGCGGGATAAAACCGGACATGAGATCGATTGTCTTATTGACCTTGCAGGAGTTGAATCAATACCTGTTGAAATTAAAGCAGGGAGGACAATCAACAATGATTATTTTAAAAACATTGAATACTGGAATACATTATCCGGACAGAGTCCTATTAGATCATTTGTAGTTTATGGTGGAGAACTGGAGCAGTTAAGGAGTACTGGCCATATTATCAGCTATGAAAACCTTGATCCGGTTTTTGAATTTCTTAATTAAGACATTATCTCTAATCAATTAAGAAATAGTCCTTCTTTTTTTTCCAACACGGGATTCGTGAAATTACTGTGAACTTTATAAAGACCTATAAGCTCAAATAGTCTTTTATCCTAAATCATGTATGAATAGACGATCTATTACTCTTATAATTATTTTTACTATAATACTGATGTTTGTTGCAGGATGTGTTTCATTAACTCCAGGTTCTGCAAATAAGTCATTGCCTCCGAATCTTCCAGTTTCACCTACGAAGAACCTTACACAATCGTCACCTGAAGAAGATCTGTTTGCCTTTGTGAATGAAGCTGATGTATATACCCAGAGGGTTGGAAAAGATGCTGCCATTAAGGAATTTTCAAATCCAAACGGATCATTTATCAGGGGAGAACTCTACATCTGGGCATATGACTTTAATGGTGTCAACCTTGCACACCCTTATCACCAGGAATTCAAAGGACAGAATAAATTATCCCTTACTGATAGTGAAGGTGTCAGGATGATAGAGATGATGCTTGAAGCAGCACGAAATGGGAGCGGTTTCGTGGAATATCAGTATCCCAACCCTGTGACAGGTGGCACTGAATCAAAACTGGCTTATGTAAAACGGGTAGATGACACCTGGTGGCTCGCATCAGGCATTTACGGGACTGATTTTAATATCCCCCAGGAGGCTCCCGAAATTATCAGGGATGTTCTTCGTGCAAAAGTTGATTATGCAGCCAGTTTTGCCCGCGAAAGCGGAAAAGAAGAAGCACTTTCCGTATTTAATAATGTTTCAGGACCTTTTACGTTAAACGGTTCGTATATTTTCGCGTTTGATATGAATGGTACAACTTTGGCCCTGCCATTTTATAAAGACAGGATTGGAAAAGATGAGAGTAACCTGACAGACCCTAACGGAGTAGGAATCGGCAGAGAGAAACTACTCGTTGCAAAACAGGGAGGAGGTTTTTATTATTACATCTTTAACAACCCAGATAATTTCGGAAAACCTGAATTTAAAGTAGCATATGTGGAACCAGTCGATTCCAGCTGGGTTGTCGGAGCCGGCACCTATCTTCCTCTTCTCCCTGCTTTATTCAAAAAAGAGAGTCGTGATAACCTTGTTTCCCATGTCAACAATGCAGCGGATTATGTAGTTAAAAACGGCAGGGAATCTGCAATTCGTGAATTCAACGATATGAATAGTAATTTCTCAAGAAAAGACATGTTCATATTCGCATTTGACCGTAACGGGACACTTCTTGCAAATCCGTATTTACCTGGAATTGTGGGATTAAATCGTCTTTCAGACGTTGACCCATATGGAGAATATCCTGTTAAACATCTCATAGCGAATGCCCTAAATGGTGGAGGTTTTACGTACTACTTCTTCCCTGACCCTGCAGCCAATTACAGTACCCGCCTGAAACTTGGTTATACAAAAATTGTTGATGACTCCCTTATTGTGGGAGCCGGAATTTTTCCAGATTAATCTTTTTCAATAATGTTACCATAGAAATGTTCTATAAGCATCCCGACTGGGATTAGAATTATCCAGAAATACATCGAATAACTGGGTTTAATGAAAGAAAAAGGGATTGATATGATAAAAACTGAAGGTGTTATTAAGTTCTTCAAGTTTATCAGTTTAATAAATTCCGGGGGAAGCTGATTATCAATCAGATAATGACCTTTTGACGCGTAATGCCACATAAGGCTTAACAGAAGGCCAGGGATGGCATACGAAAGAGCTGCTATTATTACAGTTATCTGGACCTGGCCATATTCATTCAGGAGTTTCGTGGTAAATGGCATTACAACTATGAAGAGAAGATAATAGAGATTCAGCCTCATCAGCATATCGTCGTATCTCCTTATGAACCGGAAGGTACGATGATGTGAAAACCAGAATGCGCCAGTAATGAGAAATGTAAGGAGGAAATAGACAAAACGCGGCCACTCCCCCAATAGTTGGGATGATAATTGTGAGATCTCACCTGGTTTAAGTTCTGGAACAATGAGATCAACTGCCTGTAATGTCAGTGAAAACGCAAAGACTGCATCACTAAGTGAAATGATTCTATCTAGCGCCCTCTCTTCGTAATATTCACTTCGCTTCATAATTCATTAGGAGATTAATCTCTGAATAAGTAGTCCGACCAATACGCCTGCTACTGCAGCCGCAAGCGCTATACCCATTGTTTCCGGAACTGTCCGGAAAACACTCCTGTTTCCAAGCTTCGCACGTCCAATCCCGAGCAGGAGTAACAATGCGGTTGTGATGGTAATACAGATAATCCATGCTGTCTGGAGAGGGAACAGGATAAATGGAATTACAGGTGTAAGACCGGCAATAAGATCTGATATAAACATCCAGCATGCATGGATTACAGGGGACTCCTTTTGACCCGATGTTTTCTGGCTGGAACTTATTGCAGTTTCAAATTCTGCGATTGCAGAAGGATTACTGCCGATATCTGACCTGATAGAATCGATACTGGCCTGACTCAGTCTGGCCTCTTTCAACATTTTTTCAAGGTCCCCCAGGGCAGCGTCGGGGTCTCTTGCTATTTCGGTCTCTCTTTCCCGTTTTTCCATACTCTCTTCGTCCCGTTCGGATTCTATTTCCATGAAACAGCCGGCCATCATGGAGACAGAAGCTGCTATGGCTCCGGTAGCTCCCGCGAGTACTACAGCATTTGCTGATGAACCACCGGCAGCAACACCAAGGACGAGCCCCAGAATCGAAACAGTACCATCTGACATACCAAACACTATTTCACCGGAAGATCCGGTAAGAGAACTTTTTAGACGATGCAGGGTAGATTTAAAGGACATGCATAACCTCATAACAGCCTGGAATTTTTTTATCCGGGTTATGTTTATTTATTACTGAATGGCTTTAACAATTCTTTTTTGCAACCAGTGCATTTTAAGTTCAATGTGTTCAAAGTCTCAATTGCGACCTTTCAATGCATGGACGTTTCAATAGCAAATACTCATAATCTGATAGTTCCAACATTAACCAGGTACAAATGAACACAATACTTAATGCACAAAGGTCTATTTCCCATTTATTTTTAAGTCATAGCATGAGGGGATTTATTCTCTTAATTCTATTTGCAGGTCTTCTTTCGGGAACTGTTTATGCTGTGACACCTGGAAAGAGCACGACAGAACCCGTATTTTCTGGAATCTGGACTGGGGTACTGGGTCAGACGCCAGGTTCGTATTCTGAAACTTATCCATTCAACCTGGTTATTAATGAAAGTGGTAAAAAACTTGTGGGTTTTTCAAAGATAGAAGCCAACGGGCCACATGCAGTTATGAGCTTGTCAGGAATAGCAAGCGGGAAAAACTTAACTCTTACTGAAAATAGATTTATCGAGAATGTCCCGCCCGAAGGGACCTACTGGGTTTTAAAAAGTCTGAATCTAAGTTTGAATTCAACAAACAGTTCAGTTCTTGAGGGCACATGGGAGGACACCAGGCATGACCCACTGGCTCACGGAACAATAAAACTCTCAAAATGCACAGATTGCAGGGTAGAGGAAGGTACTTATCTAATAGTCCAGGTGGGCGTGGTTAAAACATCGACAAGCTCCACAAATGTTTCAAATGTCAGGTTTTATACGAGACCTGGCTGTAAAACCTGTGATACTATCCGTGAAATCTTTAAAAAGAATAACATAACATTTGAAGAGATAAACCCTGATACTGTAAAAGGAACCGATGCAGCCGCAGTAAAAAAAGACTTCCTTAATAACAACACGAAAAAAATTGTCCCTGTTATTGTCTCTGGGAAAAACAGACTTATAAATGCAACGGACAATGATATTAAAAGCCTTATTATAGGTAGTGGTTTTGTTATTACACCCGTTTAATTTTTTTATTTTTCTTCACCCACTGCATTACAATGTTGGGTGTCAATTTTTTTTAGAATAATATCAGGACTTAAGTCGAGTCCCAGAATCCTGGAAACATCCTGCCATATTAGCTCTTGGCAGTTATATCCTAAATAGTGCCTTTACAAATGCCCGGGTATCATGGGAATTGTATTAGATGGAGTTGAGAACTATGAATGAATCAGAAGAAAATGAGAATAATCTGATAGAACTTGATGCTTTATTGTCTTTCACACCAGTTCCTATTGTAATATTAAAAGAAAATCAGATACTAAAAGTAACACCTGCAGCAGTCCGATTATTTGGTGGAAAACGAAAAGAGGATGTAGTAGGAAAAACTTCTTTGAATTCACCCCACATTTACAGCCGAATGGTAAAAAGACAGGTGATTTAATTAACCAGATATTTGGTAGTCTTTTGAAGGATAAAGAAGTCTCTATTGAATTAAAGATGCAGGATTCGAAAAGTGTACTTTTCAGTGCATCAATAACCTTCTCAACCCTTTCTTTTCTTAAAGAGAAGACAATAATGGCAGTTATTCAGGATATCACCCAGTTGAAAGAATTGAAAAGACGTAACGAGATGATGATAGAGAAAAACCCAGGTCTTATGTTTCTTGTAAATCCTTCCCTTCAGGTAATTGAGGCAAATAAGACATGGGAGGAAATCAGCGGTTATACTCATGAAGAACTTATAAGCATGAAAATTTCTGATTTTAAAGTCTTTTCAAAAAATGGGGGGGATGTTAGAGACAGTTTTTCAAAAGGGTTGACAGTTTCCGGAGAACTTGGGGTGGAGACTCCAAAAGGTCTGTTATATTTGAATTATTATTATGTCCCTCTTCCCGAAGAAGATGGGAGTATTAAGGAAGTTCTCGCAGTGTATTTTGATACTACTTCAATAATTGAATTGGATCAGCATCTGAAGAAAAGTATACAGGAAATTGCAGAGACACTATCCTCTCTTTCGCAGAGAAACATTTCGGTAAATACCCCGGTTTATACCGGTGATCCGTTGTTGGAGATTAAAAACGACCTGAATAGAACAATATTCTCAATTAATGAAGTACTATCACTAATCTATCGTCAAACTGAGTTTCTTGAACTTTCAATAACTAATATTAGCAGGGCGACCGGGGATCTCGCTTCTGGTTCACAGCAGGTTGCAGAAATAAGTCAGGAATCTGCTAATGATATGACAACCGAACTCTCTTTTCTTAATGAAATATCCGGTGAAATTACCGATTTATCTGCATCTATAGAGGAAATAACTGCAAATGCACAAGGAGTCCAGAACCTGATATCAGAGATAGCAAAAGCTGGAAATGAAGCTGTTGATCTCGGAAATGATGCTACCGGAAAGATGAAAGTGGTTGAGGAGATCTCAAAAGAGGCTACCGGGCAGATAATAGAACTTAATGAAAGAATTAAGGAAGTTGGAAAGATAGTCCAGTTAATTGCTGGTATCGCGAACCAGACAAGCCTTCTTGCCCTGAATGCTGCGATTGAAGCAGCGAGAGCTGGCGAATATGGAAGAGGGTTTGCAATCGTTGCCGGCGAAGTAAAAAGCCTTGCAGGTGAAGCAAAAAAGGCAACTAACAGCATTGATGAATTAATATCCTCACTCATGCAGGGAAGTGAAAAGACTGCATCATCGATGAAGAAAGCGTATGAAGCAATATTTTCAGGGACTGGTTCTGTATCAAGTGCCCTTTTCTCACTGAATAAAATTGCAGGAGATATTGAAGTAGCTGCAGCAAATCTCTCTGAAATCACACGAGCAACAGAAAACCAGGCAGATGGTACTAACAGGGTTACGACCAAAATAGAGCAGGTAAGAGTTATGATTGCCGAAGAAGAAAAGAAAATGACCGGTCTTGCCGCAGTAGCAGAAGAATCCAGTGCTGCTACAATGGAGATAGCTGGTGGCTTCAGGCGAGATAAATAAACTTGCCTGGAACTGAAGGGACAGGTCTCTACTTTTACTTTAAGTGATTAGGATAAATTCCTTTTTTTAGAGAACTTTATATTACATAAAAAATCCATTTATTTACGGAAATACAGGTCCGCCAAGGGTAGTGCAGATATTGAATTTTAAAAATGTTATCCCTGATACAAGGGGAAGGCAGATAGTTCTCATTATAGCAATCCTTGCGGGTTTTATTACTCAGTTTGACAGTTCTGCAGTTAATATTGCTCTTCCCTCAATTGGAAACGATTTTGCCCTTAATGCAATATTGCTTTCCTGGGTCACCACATCATACCTGCTTGCAACAGCCGCCTTTCTCATTACCTTTGGGAAAGTTTCTGATATTTATGGAAGGGAAAAAGTTTTTCGTACAGGAATAATTGTATTTACAATAGCATCCTTTGGCCTGACCCTCGTACCTTCAGCCGGACTTCTCATTGCAATGCGGGTTGTCCAGGGGATAGGAAGTGCCATGATATTTGGTACTGCTGTTGCTATCCTGACTAATCTTTCCTCCCCTGGTGAACGGGGAAAAGTGCTTGGGATCTATATTACTGCAGTATATTTTGGCCTTTCGGCAGGTCCTTTGTTCGGTGGACTCCTCACCCATTACCTGGGGTGGAGAAGTATATTTTTAATAAATGTTCCAATTGGCATTATTGCCGCCCTGCTCACTACCCGTTATTTAAAGAACGAGTGCATTGAGGGTAGGAAAGAACGTTTTGATATTGTAGGTGCAATAGTATATGGAATTTCAATATTTTCCTTGATGTTTGGGTTCTCCCGGGTCCCTGATCCGCTTGGTATTTCAATTCTCGCTGCCGGGGTTATAGGGTTATTAATATTTCTTATTTATGAGAGCCGGGTCCGGTTTCCTGTCCTCGACGTCCGGATTTTTTTGGGGAACAAGGTCTTTGCACTATCGAACCTTGCAGCTCTCATAAGTTATAGTTCCACATATGCAGTGACATTCTTATTAAGCCTGTACCTTCAGTATACACAGAACCTGACGGCTGACAAAGCAGGGCTTATCCTTATTGCCCAGCCCGTGATGATGGCATTAATTTCATCTTTATCAGGAAGGCTATCTGATACAATAGAGCCACGCATTGTCGCTTCAATCGGAATGGCAATTACAACTACCGGCCTTTTCTTACTTATTTTCCTTAGTGCAATTACACCACTCTGGTATCTTATTGTAAGTCTCGTTATTATCGGCATCGGCTACGGTCTTTTTACTTCACCGAATACAAACGCAGTGATGAGTTCAGTGGAACAGAAAGTGTATGGTGTTGCGAACGGCATTATCGGAACTGTAAGGTTACTTGGGCAGATACTCTCAATGGGAATAGCAACAATGATATTTTCGATAATTATTGGTCACGTCATAATTACGCCTGATTACTATCCCCAGTTCATGACAAGCCTTAGTGTGGCCTTTACATTTTTTACTGTTTTCTGCTTCTTTGGTATCTTTGCGTCCCTTGTAAGGGGAAAAATCAGATAAAGTGGGAAAGGCTTTACCAGCCTCCTGCTCCACCTCCTCCGAAACCACCTCCCCCGCCAAAACCACCGCCGAAACCCGAAGAACCTCCGGAAGAGGGAGGTGAATATGAGGTTATTGGCAGGAACATATGATTCAGTGACAAAAACATTACTGGCCCTATTATAGAGATGGGCACTTCTATCTCAAGCCTCTTCATTGAATCTGCAACATTTTTCCCCTCACCCAGAGCGGTCCCATAAACAAGCCAGTCTCCCCATATAACAATGTCTTCTGGCGCATATTTCTGTATCATTGCAGAATCGCGAAGAAACCTTGAGAAAGAATCCCACTGAAGTTTTTCTTTGTAAGTATCCCCTCTCCATACTCCAAATAGTGTGGCAGGGAAAAAATACGCTATTATTCCCTGCAGGGTGACTATTGTAAAGTTAACTGCAGCGAATCCAAAGAAAAAGGGAGAAATTAAATAAAACTGACTGAAAAAAAGAACCGATAATATCCATAGTAACAGTGAGACGAGACCACATCCAAATGCAGCTGCTATCAATGGGTAGAGGTACGTCCGTCCATCAATTATTAATGTATCTTCAATACTTTCGTTTCTATATTTCACGAGCTCATGATACTCTCTTTGAAGCAGTAGGAGAGTCGTTTCAATACTACTATCTTTCTTTGCCTCTTCTGCCATGGATTCAAGGCCTTCAGATCTGAAAACATTATCTTCAGCAATACGGGAAAGGAACAGGAGTACTCTCTCTTCATACGGGTCTTCGCTCTCTGTAGCGTTAATCTTTATTTGTATCTGTGGCAAAGGATCACCGGAGAAAAACCGTCTTACCCTCTTTATGCCATTATTATCTACCGTGTCTTCTTGATTTGTTTCTGAAACCTCTATCTTTCCCTGCCTGTGAAGGTCGAGTATAGTTGCATAAAACCCGTTTTCATCAAAAGTCTGGGGGTCTTCATGGAAAATAAGGTTAACAACCCAGGGTTTTCGTGACGGTTCAGGGACAAAACTTATCTCTTTAGGGACTGTGAATGACTTTTCCCTTCCATATTTGTACCATATTCGAAAAAGCAAAACCGGGCTCAATAAAAGAAGTAAAATGGATATATAATATATATATATTGAAATATCTGAAAAAATGGATTTTTTCTGCTGTGCACTTTCAGTCTTATCTTTGACATTGACAGTTCCCAGGTCATTTACGACTCCCTTGACATTGTCTCCAAATCCTCTTTTTAGAAGTAATTCTAAACCAAAATTCTCGTCCTTTTGAACTTCACCTGTTATTATATACCTGTTCCCCTCTTTCTGAACATTTAGGTTTATTGGCCTTACATAAACCTGCGCTATATTATCTGAAGGAATTGAAACGAAAACCCTGCTGTAAGGTACATGGTCGGTAGCAAGGTCAATATTTATATGGTCATAGTCTGACCCGCGTTCTATCGGAACAGTCATTGAATAAATGAAACTGAGATTATACAACCCCTGGGGGTAATATGAATCCAGGTATGCTCCTATCTCGTTGTTTTTAGCGTGTGAATCGATAACGGATGAATATCCATAGGCTTCTCCACGTAGGTTATCCTTTTGAAACCATTTCCCGTTTATAAGCAAATATACGGTCCCGGCAGAGTCTTTCAGATAGGCCAGGGTACCTTTCGGAACATGAATATTAATGAATTCAATGCTGGTACCAATTGTAGGACCTAGTGAAACAGGAGAGAGGAAATAACGGTTCAGACTACGGTAATTACTCGTTGGACCTGCATTTTTCAGATCTATGTTGTCATAATACTGAGTAGGATTTGTCTGTGAACCAAAAGGATTTACGAGATATGTAATATTTTCTACTAATGTTCCGTTAAAATCATAGTAGATTCTATAATCTGAAACAGAAAGGTCACTCCCGGTAAATATGTCACCCAAACCAGGAAGGATAAGACCCGTAAAAATGATGCCGAATATAGATAAAATAACTGCAATGCACATTACTAGTACAAGGCTGAACTTTTCACCCATCAGAGGTCACCTCCGGTTTTATCCCGTTAAAATTAATTGTCTTATCAAATTGATTCATACGTTCTCTCCTTCTCCCTCTGTATGTGTCCATTTTTGATATACTTACCTGAACTCCTTAAAAGATAAATACTAATAAACTATTCTAATAGTATATAGCAGGTGAAAAATGCGAATAGGTGAAAATTTAAGCCAGTCATTTGGTTATGCAAAAGAAGGATTCTTTGGAAAATGGGGCAGATGGATAGTCCTTATCATCAGCTCTATCATATTTCCATTGATCTTTGGTTATACCCTCAGGGTGATGCGGGGGATTACACCCGCTCCGGAACCCAGTGAATATGGGAGCATGTTCATTGACGGGATAAAAATGTGGATAATTGAAATTATTTACATGATAATTCCGGTGATTCTTGCCTTTGTAATCTTTTTACTTAGTGGAGGGCTGTCAGTTGGTACTCTTATTGTAATGGGAGTGGCAAATCCGGCAGCAATTGGTTCAATGCTCCTTGGAACGCTGGGCCTCTCATTTGCAGTATTGTTAATCTTTGCAATTATTTTCAGCCTCTTTATGACTATTGGTTTAATCAGGTTTGCACGGTCCGGAAAGATGGGAGACGCATTTGCATTCAGTCAGATTGCATCAATAATCGGAAAAATTGGATGGATAAAGTATATTGTTGCTGTAATTGTTCTGATTATAGTACTTGGAATAATATACTTCATCCTTTCAATAATACCGTTTATCGGATGGCTGCTTGCGTTAATATTCATGCCTTTCCTCGCGGTTGTTGGAGCCAGGTATTACACAATGATTTATGAATCAGTGCAATCCTGAATTATCTCATTTTTTCTGAATTATAACGTAATATCTAATAATTTCTAACAAAGCTCCCGGTTATCCCGGTTATTCAAGGCAGGCTTGAGAGCAGCATGAAAAAAAAGAAAACTATTCTTGTTGTCGATGACGAACCTGACATCCTCGAACTTATATCTCTATATCTAATAGAGATGGATTATTCGGTCCTTAAAACGCAATCTGGTAAGGATGCAATTGCAATTCTTGAAAATAACCCGGATATTGCGTGTATACTTCTTGATATGATGATGCCTGGACTCTCCGGGCTCGCTGTCCTAAAGATTATACGAGAAAAGTATTGCGCCGAAGAACTTCCAGTCATTATGGTTACTGCCCTTACCCATATTTCAGAAAAGAATGAAGCATTTTCCCTTGGTGCCAATGATTATATTATAAAGCCATTTGATTCCGAAGAAGTCTCATTAAGGGTTGGGACGCATATCAGGCTTGCTGACGCAGTCAGAAATGAAAAATCACTTAATCAAAAACTAAAAGCAATAAATGAAGAACTGAGCGATTTTGCGTACATTGTATCTCATGATCTGAAAGCGCCATTGAGGGCCATTACTTCACTTGCAGACTGGATATCCATTGACCTTGAGGGCTGTTCAGATGAGGGGACTATAAGTCATCTTAACCTCTTGAAAAAAAGGGTGAAAAGGATGAACAACCTGATTGAAGGCACTCTTCAATATTCAAGGATAGGAAGATCTCATACACCAGTTGAAGAAGTCGATTCAGGGCTCCTTGTTGACTCTGTTATCCAGTCCCTGAAACCTCCCTCAAATATATACCTATATAGGAACGGAAATTTCCCGGTTATAAGACTTGAAAGGTTAAGGTTAACCCAGATCTTTTTACACCTGATTGAAAATGCTATCAGGTTTATGGATAAAACGGATGGTGGAGAGATCAGTGTATCTTCAGAAATCGGAAAAGGATCGAGTTTCTGTTTCACTCTCCCGATAATAATTTCACCTGAAGCTCTTGGGGAGAAATAACAATGATTGGGAGGAAACTAAGCGGGGAATTTTCTCTAAGTCACCGGAATATGCAGATAATCCTTGCGGTCTTCCTTATTTCTGTTATAATATTCTCGGTTGCAACAATAATGAGCACCAGCGGACTAATGACTGATGCACTTAAAAATGAACTTAGGGATACCGCGAATGTTGTTGCATCCGGTATTAATGGAGATTCGATATCCTCTATTAAGACAGGTGATGAGGAAACAACTGCATTTCAGACAATAGATTTATATCTTAACAAGGTACGGAAGCAGAACCCGGATCTAAAATATCTTTATATTATGACGAATGAAAACGGCACTGTCAGGTTCAAAGTAGATGCTGATTATGGAATTGATCCAACCGCCGCAAAATCAGGAGATGTATATCCAAACCCGAACGAACAAATGATAGCCGGTTTTAGTTATCCAACAGCAGATAAACTGGTAATTACCGATAAATGGGGAAGCACTTTATCTGGATATGCCCCAATTTATGACTCCCGCGGGTCTCCAGTAGGACTACTAGGTATTGATATAGATGTGACAGATGTCACAGCAAGGACAGGAGTTATCCTGCTTTCGCAGATTATTGTATTATTTATTTTAGTCATCCTCTCGGTATCAGGCGCATTATTTCTCGAAATACGGAGAGATAAGGCAGAAAGAGAACGAAATCTTGCATTAACAGAGCTCACACTCCTTATTGATTCAGTTCCTGCTGCCATATCGATAAGGTATGTCGCGACAGATAAAACCCGGGAAAATAGTGAATACAAAAAAATTTCCAACCTGAATGCCAAAGCTAGTATTCAAAGGTCCCCATACAGAGGATCAGTTAAAGATATTTTAGAAATACTAGAGGCGAATGCCATTCGGACAGATTCTCTTGCCGCAGGAACTGTGATAGAAGTATCTGAGTCTGATGTAAAAAAATATTATACAACAAGGGTAACACCGTTTCACGATTCCTCAAAAGCACTCATTGCTACAGCATCTGTTCTGACAGATATAACCGATATGCGGGCGATTATTGATGAGCTCGAGCACCAGCAGAAATTATTCTGGCAGATAGGTGAGATCTCAGCACTTTTACTTCAGCCAGGTGAGATTGATTCTCTCCTGAAAAAAGCTCTTTCCTGGATAGGTGAGATGATGGTTGTTGACCGGGTATATTTATATGAAAATTCAATTGAACCTGGTAAAGAACTGCCCAGGATGAAAAAGAGATACCTTTGGGAAAGAAATTCTATCTGGGCTGGTGAAATAAAAACACAGGAAGGCCCTGAGTCTTATACGAGCCCATATTCATCAATTATCAGTGAACTTTCAGCTGGTCATGCAGTCCATACTCACACTTCATATCTCTCGCGGGCGACCATGGAAGAATTCAGGTCATTGGGTATCAGGTCTTTCCTTATCGTGCCAATTATGGTTGGAAAATTATTTTTTGGTTTCCTGGGTTTTGAGGATGTTATCAATGAACGTGAGTGGGCAGGCACTGATGTCTCAATTTTAACTGCATTTGCAGCATCATTTGGTCAGTTTATTGTACGTTCACAGGCTGTCAATTCTCTCCAGTGGAATGAGGCACTGTTATCTACAATGGCCGGGTCGTCACCTCTCGGTTTTTTTGTCGTTGATAACAGGACAGATGCAATACTTTATGCAAACCAGCAATTTTGTGAAATTTGGGGGTTAGGAAAAATTTGTCCTGATATTCAAACCGGAAACTTAACAAATAACGAGATTATTCCTCATTGCCTCCCGCTTCTATCTGATCCTATAGCCTTTGCAGCATCCTGCGAACCACTTCAGGATGAACTAAACCGTATATGTGTTGATGATGAGATCAAGTTTATCGATGGTAGGACAATCAGGCGATATTCGACCCAGATCCGAGGGCCGGAGGATGAATATTATGGCAGATTCTATATTTTTGAGGATATAACAGAGAAGAAACGGGCAGTTGAGGCAACGAAAGAAAGTGAAGAGATATTCAGGGTCATATTTGAAAACCAGCAGGCCATGGTGTTAATTGATGCTGTTACACATCAGATTGTCAATGTCAATCATGAAGCGGTTTCCTTAATTGATCTGCCTAAGGAAGAGATAATAGGGAAAGTCTGCCACGAATTTATCTGTCCTGCTGAAATCGGCGAGTGTCCTATAACAGATAAGAAAAATACTATTGACAACTCTGAAAGGATTTTAATCAGCCGCACAAGGGGTGAGGTCCCGATAATTAAAACGGTTCACTCGGTTAAAATCCGGGGCAATGAGTATCTTGTTGAGAGTATCACAGATATAACAGAACGTAAACGCCAGGAGGAAAACCTCATGCGAATAAATGAGTGTCTTCTAAACTTTGGCCCTGACCCGGTTGAGAACATTAATTCCCTTACAGCTCTTGCCGGAGAACTCCTGAAAGCGGATTTCGCCCTTTATAACCGGCTTGATAGAGGGATGCTCTGTTCAATTGGAACATGGCATACCCCGGATGATTACAATACTTGTGACAACCCGGAAGGGCATATCTGTTTTGATATTATTAATAAAAAACTCGATGAGATTGTATATATCCCTCACCTTGAAAAGAGTAAATATGCAGAAAGTGATTCAAATGTAGCAAAATATTCATTAAAAACATACCTGGGGAAGGCAGTAGGGATAGGAAGAAAACTTTTTGGTTCACTATGTGTTGTATACACAACTCATTTGGAACCCTCCGAAACCGATAAAAAGATCCTGTCTGTTATCGCAGCTGCAGTCGGAATGGAGGAGGAAAGAAGCATTGCTCTCGAACAATTAAAAGATTTTGCTTATATTGTATCTCATGACTTAAAAGCTCCTCTTCGTGGAATAACATCACTTGCAAACTGGTTCCATGAGGATTACTTTGACAAGCTTGATAAAGACGGTAAAAAGAGCCTTGATCTGATCTTAGTCCGGGTCAACCGTATGCAGAACCTCATAGATGGAATACTGAAATATTCGAGGATTGGAAGGACACCTGAAGTTTTTGAACCGATAGAGATCCGTAACGTTATAGAGGATGTAATAGATTTAATCCAGGTCCCTAAAGGGTTTAAAATTAATATTCCGGAAAATATGCCCACAATAACTGCAGACAGGACACAAGTCTCACAGATCTTTGAGAACCTCATATCAAATGCCGTAAAATATGTAAACCGGCCCGACGGAGTTATAACAATCCTGACTGAAACTGATGGAGAATTTTGCAAATTTGGCGTGCAGGATAACGGACCTGGCATTGATAAAGCCTATCATGAAAAGATATTCCAGATTTTTCAGACACTTCATAGTAAAGATGAATTTGAAAGTACAGGTATTGGCCTTACAATAGTAAAGAAAATTGTCGAACATCAGGGTGGAAGGATATGGGTAGAATCACAGCTGGGTGAAGGATCAACCTTCTATTTTACAATTAAATCTGTTTGATGAAAAAAAACTTATACATTATGATAGAAGTACCGAGTGAGTGTTATGAACAAAGATAAACCCATCCTCCTTGTCGAGGATGACGAAGTTGATGTGATGTCAGTGAAGAGGGCACTTCGTGACCTTAATGTTACAAACAAGCTTTATCATGCAGGAAATGGAGAAGAAGCCCTGGAAATACTTCGAGATCCTGAGAATGAACGCCCTGCAATAATTCTGCTTGATATCAATATGCCCAGAATGAACGGAATAGAATTTTTAAAAGTTATAAAAATGGACCCGGATTTAAAGCTGCTACCTGTAATTATGCTCACAACATCAAGGGCTGATATTGAAAGAAATGAAAGTTTCTATAGCGGTGCAGCCGGGTATATGGTAAAACCAGTTGAATATAAACAATTTGTTGAAGTAATGCGGGCCATCAATATCTACTGGACTCTTTCGGAACTTCCTGAGTAAGAGGGTTTTATATAACATGGTTTTACCGGATAAAAAAAATAATAAACCGGCAAATGTGGTCTCCAGGTCTGTCCTGCTTATAGAAGACGACGAGGTAGACCAGATTGCATTTATCCGGGCTGTCCGCGAGATGGCAATCCCATATAATTACCATATTGCGGGTTCTTGTGCAGAGGCGGTCAGGCTCATGGATACAAAATCTTTTGACCTGATAATTAGTGACATAAACCTGGGAGACGGCACGGTTTTTGATATCCTGGACGAGATCAGAAAAACCAGATCTCCACTCATTGTAACAACTGGTGCCGGCGATCAGGAAACTGCAGTTAAAGCATTAAAAAACGGTGCCATTGATTACCTGGTTAAAGATTCATCAGGCTCGTATCTGCGCATGCTTCCCCATTCTGTTGAACGTGCAATTCTTCGGGACCAGGAACAGAGGCTTCTTTCAACACTCATGGCCGCAGTAGAGCAAACTCATACCGCGATTGCAATCACGTCAAAAGAGCAGATAATAACCTATTCCAATCCAGGGCTTAATAATTTCACAGAAAATTCCAACAAACGCATATTGGGATCAAATCTCTCGTCACTCTTCCACGATAACAATGTCTATTCCGAGGCACTTACTACCGCTGAAACCGGAGGGGTCTGGAATGGCGAGGTGGCACAAAAGAGGCCTGACGGAACGACAAGGTGGGAGGTTGTCTCTTTATCCGAAATTAAAAACAGGGACGGCGGGCGTGAAGGATATTTATGGATAGCAGAGGATATCAGCCCTCAAAAAAATGCCGAATTTGCACTTGAAAAAGAGAAGGAAAGGCTCTCAATTACATTACGGTCCATAGGTGACGGTGTGATTGCAATATCAGGGGACGCAAGAATCATTTATATGAATCCAAAAGCCCGTGAATTGTCAGGTTTTCAATTGGAAAGCAATCCAAATGCCCTGATATCTGAGGTTTACACATTACTTGACCCTGTTACAAAAGAGAAGTTAAATGGAGATCTATTAAAGGTTGACACTAGTGATACCGCATTAAAGGCCAGATATTTGCTTGTGTCAGGGCCGGGAAAAAAAGAGATTTTTATAGAGCAGCATGTAAGTCCACTTCCCCTCCCGGACGGCTCAACAGGGAAAGTTATTGTTTTTCACGACATAACAGACACTATAAGAAAAGAAGAAGAACAAAGAAGGTTACAACAACTAGAATCACTGGGGATTCTTGCAGGTGGAATTGCCCATGACCTCAATAATATTCTCACTATTATTCTATCAAATATCGTACTTGTAAGGGATCTCACACCTGAAAATAGCGAAGTCCTGGAGAGGTTGAAGTCTGCTGAGAGGGCAGTCGGTCGTGCAAAATCACTCTCCCGTAAATTTCTCACATTCTCACCAGGTGGAGACCCTGTAAAGGAACCTATTCAACTGGGCGAATTCCTGAAAAGTGCTCCGGGTGGCTATATACAGGGGGGAAATGTTCAAATAGAGTATGATATCCCCCTTGACCTCCCGATGGTTGAAGTTGATCCGGGTCAACTAGGAGTAGCCATTCACCAGATATCAAGAAATGCGGTAGAATCCATGCCAAGCTCTGGAAAGTTAAAGATCAAGTGCGAAGTAGATGAGGTTGACAACGGGAAATCGAGGCAGGTTTTGATAAAACTTATTGATACTGGTTCTGGAATTTTACCTGAAATCCTGCCGAGAGTCTTTGAACCCTACTTCTCGACAAAAGAGGGGATGCAGGGTCTTGGCCTGACAACAGCTCATTCAATTATTACCCGGCATAAAGGAAAGATTGATGTCCAGTCGACTCCGGGAAAAGGCACTTCTGTCACTCTATCTCTTCCTTTAACGCAAAATGCTTCCCTTTCAGAAAAACCAATTGAGATGAAGGAAAAGACAAGTAACAGGGTACTTGTCATGGATGATGAATCTGCCATTCTTGATATACTCTCAATAATGCTCTCAAAAATAGGTTATAAGGTTGATAAAGCGCTAGATGGCGAAACAGCCCTCAAGCAGTTCAAGATAGCAAAAGAAGAAAAATCACCTTATGGCCTCGTTATTATGGACCTTATCATACCTGGTGGTCTTGGTGGGAAGGAAACGATAAAATTCCTGAGAGAAATGGACAGTGATGTCCCGGTACTTGTCTCCAGCGGTTATTCAAACGACCCGGTTATGGCGAATTACCAGGATTACGGGTTCTCAGATTCATTGCCCAAGCCCTATGCCCTTAAACAACTCAAGGAAAAATCCCTTGCCCTGGCTCCTCTTTAATAATTATATTTGTTCGCAGTACCTCCATGAAATGGCAGGGATAAGGATGTCGAACTTTGCACCTTCACCTGGTACTCCATTTTCATTGATAGAAATTCCTGTCACACGAAGTATCTCGCGTGAAATTGAGAGTCCAAGGCCGGTGTTCTTTCCAAACCCCTGGCTGAAAATTAATTCCTTATGGTCATACCGGATACCAACACCGTCATCCTTTACAGTAAGCATAAGATCCCCCTCAGTTTTTACGATAGTTGAGATCTGTATTATTTTCAGGCTTTCTCCATGTCGAAGTGCGTTTTCCAGGAGATTATAAATTACCTTTTCAAAAAGCGGATCTGTGTAAATGCAGACATCTGATATGAGAAGATCTATCCGGACCTTGGTTTCCGGGAGTTCTTTAATGGCAGCAGTTATCATCCCGTCCAAAGACTTCCAGACCGGCTGATGAGACCCGATACTTTCATATTCACGTGCAAACTTGAGATGAAGGTCAATTTTGGAGATAAGGTCGATACATGACGAAATGTATTGGCTGACTTTTTCACTCACTCCATTCTCTTTCATGAGGATAAGATAGCCATGAATAGCTGTTACCTGGTTGTTGATATCATGACGCGTAAGTCTGCTTAAAAGAGATATTTTCTCGTTTGCAACCTGAAGGGCCCTTTCTCCTCTCTTTCTATTTGTGATATTCCGGATAATGAGAACTATTCCGGCTGGAATTCCTTCAGGGTCCTTTACTACTGAACCAGCAATGCTAATAACAGTGTAATCACATCCCTGCAAAACAGCTTCGCTATCTGTTATCATACCTTTCCCGAATAGGGCTTTCGTCAGGTTTGTATATACCGGTTCGGGTATTAATTCAGGAAGGGTCAGTCCTTTTAATTCATTTTCGGGTCTTTTGAAAATTTCTGACGATGCGTGATTGGTATTTCGGATAACTCCATTCATACTTGCAATTATTAATCCATCAGGCATTGTTCTCATTATATTCCTTGCTGCACTTTCAGGGCTTAAGGTAAAGAGTCCATACCGAAGAATTGCATAGGTGATAATAAGAGAAAAAAAGACTATACCTATAAAAACAAGATTTGGGATATATATCCCGTAAGCCGGGAGTATTACTCCGGATAGAGAACCAAAAGCAATCACAATAATTAAACCTGCACTGACAAGGTTGCTCTGTTGCCTGTTCCGGTACACGGATCTTACCCAGGAAGAAAGGCTCAGAACTATAGCAAATAACATCAATAAAAGATCATAAAACGCCTCTAACTGGTAAATGATGTTTCCATTTGATGGAGAATATGCATATCCAAAATTTGGTATATAGGAGATAGTTAAAACATTATCACTGAAAATTTCGATTATTGCAAATACAAATGCAGGAAGGTAAAGGAAGAGAAGAAGATATTTCAGATTTTTTCTTTCTGAAATTGGACTCTTTGTATACGCCAGCATAAAATGAACAGTAAGTACTGGTACAAGAATCCAGAAAGAGCTCACTTTAAGCCAGAATTTCATATTTTCATACCCGGTTGCATCCCAGATAAGGAATTCTCCAATCGCCCAGTAGGTAGCTGCAAGCATCAATGCGAGAAAAAGGCGGTTTACTAAAGATTTCTGGTTTTTTGCATAGACAAAGAGACCAAGACCATACGTAATAAATGCAGATAAAAGACAGAAAGAGACAAGGAGAGATTCAATATCCATAAATTTCTGACCTTAACTAATCAAAATGATCTACTTTGATATTCTCGCTTTTAACATGTATATATTTCTTTATAATTACAAATCATAAATGAGAAATAAGCTGGGAATAGAAAATGCAAAAAAAAAAATTGGATCCTGTTTACCATCCGGTTAATCTTAATAGAAAGGAGAATGCCCAAAAGGCGTATGAAACTTATAAAGAGCGATATCCGGATATTATCAATGGATATAGCGAATATCAGAGAGCCCGCACATTGGAAGACTTCTCTTACCACCTTCAATATATTGAGGAGTCGATTGCAGTAAGTGATGCAGCAATTTTAATTGATTATACAAAGTGGGCAAAGGTACTCCTCGCATCCCTTGGGTTACCTGAAAATTGCCTCAGAACAAGTCTTGAAGTGGTAAGGGATGTCCTTGACCTGGAACTACCTGAAGAACAGAGTAAAAAAACTCATGAATATATTGAAAAGAGCCTCGCAGCGCTTATAGGGGCCCCAACTACCATTCCTTCCTTTATCACTGACGATAATCCACTAAAGCAAGAGGCACTTAAATATCTCGATTTTTTATTGCTACAGGCAGACCGGACAAAAGCTCGCAACCTGGTTGTTGAGTTGGTGAATCAAGGAGTATCGGTCAGGGATGTGTACCTTTTTATTTATCAGCCTATACTCCATGAGGTCGGCAGACTATGGCAACTTCAGAAGATTAGTGTGGCGCAGGAACATTATGTTACTGCGTCAACCCAGCAGATCCTTGCTCAATTCTACTTTCAATACATTGCCAGGAACAAAAATATTATAAAACGAGGTAAGACAGTGGTCACGGCATGTGTTTCAGGTGAACTCCATGAGTTAGGGATACGGATGGTTGCAGATTTTTTTGAAATGGACGGATGGAATTCATATCATATTGGTGCAAACAGCCCTTTACAAAGCATTGAAACGACAATTAGAGAACGTAAAGCCGTGGTAGTTGCTATATCATCAACTATGTCTTTTCATATTCCAAAAGCTTTTTCTCTTATTCAGAGTTTAAGAGAATCTCCGGATACACGGAATATTATCATAATTATTGGCGGGTACCCCTTCAATATTGTGCCTGACCTATGGCAACAAATAGGGGCAAATGCGTATGCAAAAGATGCAGAAGAAGCGGTATCGCTCTCAAACGAACTTGTTCCCTAAAAAAAAAGGTGCAGGAATTATTCATGAATTCAGGTGTTGTGTTTAGTTGTGATTATAATGGTCTTGTCCTGAATGTATACAGGGATGACTTCGATATCTTTGGCAATCCAGTTGTTCCTGGGAACCACCTGTCACGTTATATCAGTTCTTCTTCAAAGGAAACAGTGACCCGCTTTTTCTTTAAACTATCCTCTGATGGACTTTCATCTAGTAAACGAATAGAATTTTTAACAACAAATACACCGAAGATTCTCTATTGCACGGGTATTCGGGCAATGAACGTTTTTCTTGTATTTGGTGCATCTTCTCCCTCATATTTAGGCTTATTAATCTCCGGAATTCTGTATTCGGATGATGAGCCAGTTGATCTTGCACAGATATGTGGAACGGGCCTATATCAGGATAACAAAAGATTAACAGACTATCAAATATACGAGGATCTTACTCGTCTGAACAATGAACTGGTCGATATGAGTAGGGAGCTCACAGATACTCAGGTCGAAATGGAGATGAAAGCAGAAGAATTAAATAAAGAAATTAAAGTGAGATGGCAGACAGAAGAAGCGTTATTAGTCGCCAATAAAAAACTTAACCTACTCTCCAGTATAACAAGGCATGATATTAAGAACAAAGTTTTGATTATCCAGGGTTTTTTACATTTTGGACGGAAAATTAAAGTTATTGAAGAGATTGATCCATTTTTTGATAAGATACATGATGCGACAAAGGCCATTGAAAGTCAGATAGATTTTACTAAAGATTATCAGGACCTGGGGGTAAATTCACCGGTATGGTTAAATTTATCTGATTTGATTAAATCAGTGGGTAACTCTGCCATCGATATGTTTGATGAGTCCGGAAATCTTGAGATATTTGCAGACCCGCTCTTTGAAAAGGTGTTATACAACCTCGTCGATAACTCAATGCGCCATGGAGAAACTGTAAACCGTATAGATGTATCTGTCATTACTGAAAATGAAGGTATCCGGATTATCTGGAAAGATAATGGTGTAGGTGTCCCTCAGGATCAGAAAGAGAAGATCTTTGAACGTGGTTTTGGAAAGAACACCGGCCTTGGCCTTTTCCTTATCAGGGAAATTCTTGCAATAACCGGAATGACTATAGAGGAGACCGGAGAACCCGGGAAAGGAGCACGTTTTGAGATAATGGTTCAAAACGGGAAGTGGCGTCCTGGAGGAAATAACCCATGAATCCGATGGACCTCAAAGTTACCTCAAAATTATCATATCATTCGTATTCAGAAATGCGATAATGAAAAAAAATTGGAGACAGATATTTTTTTTTGTTGAAATGACTATTAAATGATATATCAATCATGAGAGCAAAACATCATAACCGGAGGTATACTTGGATTTTTCTGGTAATATCCTGATAATTGGATATGGTGCAGTCTGCAAGTGTATGCTTCCCCTTCTGTTCAGGCATATAAATATTTCACCTGCGGACATTACAATTATTGATAGCGATGATAAAACCGGGGATCTTAAAGACTGGACCTGTCAGGGTCTTCGTTTTTTTCAGAGAAGAGTGACAGAGAAGAACCTGGAAGAAATCCTCGCAGCCTATCTATCACCCGGGGGATTATTAATTGATCTTGCTTACAATATCGATTGTTGTGAAATTATAAAATGGTGTCATGATAATTTTGTTCTTTATATAAATGCTTCAGTTGAGGTATGGGATCCTTTTATTGTAAGATTATCAGCAAATCCATACGAAAAATCATTGTATTATCGTCAGATGAAAATTCGTGAGATCACAAAAGACTGGAATGATTCAGTGACCTGTGTTGTTGATCATGGTGCAAATCCAGGCCTTATCTCGCACTTTGCTAAACAAGGACTTATAGACATCGCAAACAAGATGATTTTTGACGGCATTGCAAAAGAGCCAGAGAGGCTCGAAGAACTCGTAAAAGAAGAAAATTTTGCAAGAATTGCAATGGAGATAGGAATAAAAGTTATTCACTGTTCAGAACGGGACACCCAGGTTTCGAAAATACCAAAAGAACCTGACGAATTTGTTGGTACATGGTGCGTTGAAGGGTTGATAGAAGAAGGTACAGCACCTGCCGAAATGGGCTGGGGAATTCATGAAAAGGAATATCCGGGTTTAACCTTCATCCCACCATCAGGGCCGAAAAACGAAGTATTTCTTGCGAAGATGGGAATGAACACATGGGTCAGGTCGTGGATTCCAAATCAGGAAATTGTTGGGATGGCCATACGTCATGGCGAAACTTATGGGATATCTGACAGGTGGACGGTCTGGAAAGAGGGCAGGGCAATATACCGGCCAAGCGTTTATTATGCATACGTGCCTTGCGATGCTACGGTCGCCTCTCTACATGAACTGAGAGGAAGAAATTATGAATTGCCTCCAAAGTTCCGTATTATGAATGACGCGGAGATAATATCCGGCGCTGATATTTTAGGGGCACTCCTTATGGGCCATCCATACCAGTCATGGTGGACCGGGAGCATTCTGTCAATTGAAGAAGCAAGGACCCATGCACCGGGTCAGAATGCCACGACCCTGCAGGTCTCACTCGGGGTAATTGCGGCTGTCATGTGGATGATAGAAAATCCAAGGAGAGGGTTTTGTTTGCCTGATGACCTGCCTTACAAGTATATTCTGGATATTGCAAAACCATATCTTGGAACATTCCACTCCGGACCCGCTGACTGGAATCCCTTAAAAAACAGGATGATATATTTTAAGGAGAATCCAGAAAATATCTATGACTATGATGATATCTGGCAGTTCAAAAATTTCTTGTTTGTTCAATGAATTGTTCATCATTTTTGAAAGGAGGAGGGCATGAAAGAGTTAAGCAGAGACGAGGACCGGACCAGGGTTTCAAAGCGGGGAAATAATCGTAAAAAGATCCTTATGGACCTCGCAGAGAAAGAAGGGACTCCTATATTTGTTGTTGACCATGAAAAAATCCGGAAAAATTATTTGGAATTCAAAGAACGCCTTCCTAATGTTCAGATATATTACGCGGTAAAAGCAAATTCCAATCCCGAGATAGTCAGGACTCTTTTTAAGATGGGCTGTAGTTTTGATGTTGCATCTATGCCCGAATTCATGATTGTTCATGAAAATATCAAGGATATGCCGGATAAGGAGAGGCAGGACTGGATATGGGACAAAATTATCTACGCAAATACCATTAAACCAATCGAGACACTTATTGCCCTCGATAAGTACAATCCACTTGTCACTTTTGACAACAATGAGGAATTGAAAAAGATAAAAAAATATGCTCCACATGCAGGACTTGTATTACGGGTTCAGGTCCCAAATACAGGTTCAGTTGTCGAGCTTTCTTCAAAGTTCGGAGCAAACCCTGGAGAAGCCGCAGATCTGATTGTAATAGCCTTTGATATGGGTCTCATCGTGGAGGGGCTGAGTTTCCATGTTGGTAGCCAGTGTACTAATTTTGAGAACTATATCCAGGCCCTGCAGTTGTCTGTTAATATTATCAGGGAAGTAGAGACCCGAACAGGTAGAAAGATAGAAATCCTTGATATCGGAGGTGGATTCCCAGTAAAATATCATCCGCAGGTAAAATCGTTTAAGACACTTGCGGTCAAACTCAATAAAGAGATAAACCGGCTCTTTAATAACGATATGCAGATCCTCGCAGAACCTGGCAGATTTCTTATTGCTAATGCCTGTACTCTTGTAGCAAAAGTAATTGGCAAGTCATACCGTGACGGAAAGCCCTGTTATTACATAAATGACGGGGTTTACCACACATATTCAGGCCAGGTCTTTGACCACTGCACTTATCCGGTCCTTTCGTTCAAAGGTGGTGAGACTGAGATTTCTGCCGTATTCGGACCTACATGTGATGCATTTGATACAATAACGCTGAGCGCCGAACTTCCTATGCTCGAGATAAACGACCTTGTTTATTCTGAAAATATCGGAGCTTATTCCCATGCATCGTCAACCTATTTTAATGGGTTTCCTCCGGCAAAGGTCGTTCATATTAACGAGTGAATATTCCTCTTTTCATCCCCTTCCGGCATGTAAACGTTTCATCAATATCAACTGTATTTTACGTAACCTTTAGTTCAATATATCACCCATGCAAATAATATAAGGAAATATCCTATGGACTCAAAGATCAGCTCAATTAAAGCCCGTGAAATTATTGACTCGCGGGGTAACCCGACAGTTGAAGTGGACATACTTCTAGGAGACCGGACTAAAGCGAGAGCAGCCTGCCCGTCAGGAGCTTCGACCGGTGTCCATGAAGCAGTCGAAAGAAGGGACGGGGGCGCGAGATATTCAGGAAAAGGAGTGCTTGGTGCGGTAAATTCAATAAATAATGAGATCGCACCGGCATTAACCGGTTTTGACGTTCTTGACCAGAATCTTATCGACTCTACAATGATAGCACTCGACGGGACCCCTAACAAAGGTCGGCTTGGAGCAAATGCCATTTTAACTGTATCAATGGCTGCAATGCGTGCAGCAGCAAACGAAAAAGGCGAATCACTTTTTAGAAGAATTCATTCCGGGCCATATTTACTTCCAGTCCCCTGCATGAATATCTTAAACGGTGGAACCCATGCAAACTGGCAGGGAGCTGACTTTCAGGAGTACATGATAGCACCTGTCGGGGCCCCTGATTTTCCTGAAGCGGTCAGGTGGTGTTGTGAGGTTTATCAATCACTCAAGGGAGTATTACGAAAAAAGAAATTATCAACAGGTGTCGGCGATGAAGGAGGGTTTGCCCCTGAAGTCCCCTCGAACCGTGAACCACTTGAACTTATATGTACAGCAATTGAATCTGCAGGATATAAACCGGGTAATGAGATATCTCTCGCCCTGGACCCGGCCTCCAGTGGATTTTATGAGAATGATCTCTATAGACTTCGTACCGAAAAGAAGTCACTTACCTCCTTTGAAATGACTGATTATTACAGTGATATAACCTCAACCTATCCTGTCATTTCAATCGAAGACGGGCTTGCAGAAGATGACTGGGCAGGTTGGATTGAATTGACCCGCCGGATAGGAAATAAAATACAGATTGTCGGAGATGATCTTTTTGTTACAAATACAGAAAGGATAGAAAAGGGAATAAAGGAGAAGGCAGCAAATGCAGTGCTTATAAAATTAAACCAGATTGGTACTGTTACAGAAACAATTGACGCAATCGAACTTACCAAAAGAGAAAACTGGGGAGCAATGATCTCTCACCGGAGTGGTGAAACCACGGATTCTTTTATTGCCGACCTTTCAGTAGCACTTTCAACAGGGCAGATAAAGACCGGTGCACCCTGCAGGGGCGAGCGGGTTGAGAAGTATAATGAACTCTTACGGATATGTGAAGAACTGGGTTCATCAGCAAAATACGCAGGGATGGTTGCGTTTCAATCAAAAAAAGTATGTACCATGAAATAGACATTAGATTATAATGGCAGATGCTATCCGGATCCTCTATGTCGATGACGAACTGGGTCTCCTTGAAATCGCGAAGCTTTACCTTGAGGAATCAGGTGAATTTTCTGTTACAACTATCGATTCGGTATCTGCAGCATTAGACCTCTTGGGAAAAGAAAAATTTGATGTTATTATTTCTGATTACCAAATGCCAGGCAAGGATGGAATCCAGTTTCTTGTTGAAGTAAGGACACGCTTTGGAAAGATACCGTTTATCCTGTTCACCGGTAAAGGCAGGGAAGAAGTGGTAATCCAGGCTATCAACAGCGGAGCAGACTTCTATCTCCAGAAAGGTGGCGAACCCGAATCACAATTTGCCGAACTTTCACATAAAACTCATTCGGCGATCTCCCGGAAAAGAGCTGATGAAGCGCTACTGAAAAGTACCGAAGAACTACATGCTGCCTATGAGGAACTGGCTGCAACTGAGGCGGCACTCCGTGCCAATTTAGATGAACTAACACTGCAGGAACAGGCGCAGCGGGAGAGCGAGGAGAAGTTCCGTTCTCTTGCAGAAAGCAGTCCGGATTACATCATGCGGTATGACCCGCAGTGCCGTCATATGTACATGAACCCTGCGGCACTCCGGGTTTCGGGATTATCAGAAGATAAAATAATTGGCAAAACACACCGTGAAACTGGGTTTGACGAAAGACAGAGCCAGTTCTGGGAAGAGAAGATAAATGAGGTCTTTAAGACAGGGAAACCATACCAGACTCAGTTTGAATGGGAAAGTGTCGGGGGACACGTTGTTCTTGACTGGATGCTGACACCAGAATTCAATGATGGTGGAACGGTTCTATCTGTATTAGGTGTATCAAGAGATGTTACTCATCTCAAAAAGGTCGAGGATGAACTTCTAAAGAAAAACGAGGAACTCCAAATCCATCAGGTCGAGCTCGAGACACAGGCGGAAGAACTTAGACAGTCTCATCTCGCACTTGAGGAATCGCGGGATAAGTTTCTTGACCTCTATGAATTCGCCCCGATCGGGTATCTTACGCTCAACGACAAGGCATTGATTAAAGAGGTGAACCTCACTTGTGCGACGCTTCTTGGGGTTGAACGGAGCACACTCGTCAACCATGGGCTCGGAGGTTTCATTGCTCCAGAATGTCATGACGAGTGGGACCAGTATTTTGTAAATATTCGGCAACATGGAGGAAAACATACCTGCAATCTAACATTTATACGGAGTGATGGCTCACTATTCCCGGCATGGTTAGGAGGGATCAGGTTTATCGACGGTAAGGGGGTGATAGCAATTCGTATCGCTATCAGTGACATCACCGAACGTAAGCAGGTGGAAGATAAATTGCGAGAGAGTGAGGCACAAAAAACAGCAATCCTGGATGGCATTACCACCAACATTGCCTTTGTAGACAAAGATTTGAAGATTCTATGGGCGAACAAGGTCGCCGCAGAATCTGTTCACAAATCGCCTACCGAAATGATTGGTTATACCTGTCACACTTTTTGGGCAGATCCAGCACACCCCTGTGAAAACTGCCCGACATTAAAGGTATTTGAGACAAATCAGTCTGAACATGCAATTATGCACACCCCTGATGGTAGGGTTTGGGACGAGAGGGGTGAGCCGGTAGTTGATAAACAAGGGAACCTAATCGGTGTAGTGGAAATCGCCCAGGACATCACTGAACTGAAACAGACAGAAGATGCGCTACGGGAGAGCGAGGAAAAATATCGCATTATCTTTGAAAATGCCGGTGACGCGATTGCAATACATGATTTTGAAGGAAATTTTGTTGAAGTGAACGATGTTATCTGCAAACGGTTAGGCTATTCACGTGAAGAATTATTAAAGATGAAGGCCGGGGATGTAGATGGACCGGTTCATGCCCTGAAAGTAGAAGAACGGATTCAGGAGCTTAACAAAAATGGTCATCTTATTTTTGAAACAGTTCACATCACGCGGGATGGAAGACAAATCCCCACAGAGGTTAGTTCAATTGTTTTTAATCTTGGCGATAAGCCATTCGTAATGAGCATCGCCCGTGATATCACTGAACGGAAGCAGGTAGAGGAAGCCTTGAAAAAGAGTGATGAACGTCTACGCTTTATTAGTGACAACCTAACTTCCGGAGTTGTCATTGTAGACGCCGAAACCCATACCATTGAATTTGCCAACTTGGCTGCCTCTGCATTATTCATGACTACCTCTGATAATATCATCGGAAAAAAATGTCATAAGTTTCTTTGTCCTGCAGATGAAGGGGCTTGTCCAATTTCCGATTTAAATCAGGAAGTGGATAATGCCGAACGATTGCTATTGTGCATCGATGGGACAACGATTCCTATCTTAAAATCCGTAAAAAGGATCCAGATTGGTGGCAGGGAAAAGTTACTTGAAAACTTTATTGATATCACAGATCAAAAACGGGCTGAAAATGAATTACGAAATATCCGGCAACAACTGGAACTTGCCCTCAAAGGGGCAGATGAAGGGATAATTGACTGGAATCTTACCAGTGGTACCATTACCTTCAACGATACTGTTTCCAATATGCTGGGTTATACACCGATAGAATTTCCTAATAATGGTTCAGAGTTCCTCTCTCTAATCCACCCGGATGATCGTATAGAGGGGAATTCCCATTTTTTAAATCACCTTCAAGGGAAAACACCGGCTTTCTATCACGAGGAAAGGTTTAGAACTGCTTCAGGTGAATGGAAGTGGATTCTTGCAAGGGGAAAAATTGTAGAATATGATGAACTGGGCAAACCTCAACGATATGTCGGTACTCATGTGGATATCACAGAGCGCAAGCGAATGGAGAATTCACTAAGGGAAAGCGAGGATAAATATCGATCTCTTGTTGAGCATTCTCTTGAAGGAATTTTAATTCTTGATTTACAAGGTACTATTCTTTTTGCAAATAATGCAGTGGCTCACACGATAGAAAGTGATGATCTCTCTCTACTTATTGGCAGGAATGTGATGGAATTCATCTCACCGGAATCCCGTGAGGATGTAGTAAGGGATTTGATTCAAGTAAATCAGGGTCATGATGCATACCTTGCTCAGTACAATGCAATATCGGAAAAAGGGAATAAATTCAGCGTTGAAAGTATGGGCAAAATTATCAGTTATGAGGGGAAACCTGCAGATCTTATTTCTATTCGGGACATTACCAAACGCAAACAAATGGAAGAAATAATACGGCAGACAAATCGAAAACTCAACCTCCTCTCCAGCATCACCCGCCATGACATTAACAACCAGCTGTTGATGCAGAGGGGATATCTCGATATACTCAAAAATAAGCAACATGACCCTTCATTTAACGAGTATATCCAGAGGGTTATAACTGCGGCAGAGCGAATCTCTGCTTTGATCCAGTTTACCAAAGAATACGAGAATATTGGAATCAATACGCCTTTCTGGCAGGATTGCCGAAAACTCGTAGAAACTGCGGTGCGGCAAGCTCCGCTAAAACATGTCATAGTGAACAACGTTCTCCCTACTGGTGAAGACGTATTTGCAGACCCGCTGATTATCAAAGTCTTTTACAACTTAATGGATAATGCGGTGCGTTATGGAGGGAAGATCACAACAATACGGTTCTATGTGCTTAAATCTGGCGATGATCATCTAATTGTATGCGAGGATGATGGAGAAGGTATTCCAATTGAGGAGAAAGAGAAGATCTTCGAACGTGGCTTTGGGAAGAATACCGGACTTGGTTTAGCACTTTCTCGGGAAATTCTGGATATCACCGGTATCACTATCCGCGAAACAGGCGAACCAGGGAATGGTGCACGATTTGAGATCACGGTACCGAATGGGAAATGGCGTTATGAGAGTGAAGCGAGTTAAGAGGAGACGGATTAGGTTAAACAATTGACTTCAATCTGGTTTATCTTGAAAAATCATTCTGCGAGCTAGTGTGGTGGTATTTCATTTGCTGTAGTTGACTCCTATCGAACCCGGCTATACATTGGTTATGTTTCCATTACCATAGGTATCTCCTGTTAACGATAAATGGAATGGGAACGTCTCACATCCACATTGCACAACATTTAACCGTGTATACCCCTATCATCAATATACTAGTGCATTTGACGAAATGTAAAAGGTTTCCTCGAATGCGGAAAGGTACGCACAGGAAATAAAATTGAAGAAAGGCACATCGTGTGCATGCACTTCAAGGAAAACTATTAGAAAAACGGTGCATAATGGAAGATGCTATGCGGGTCCTCTATGTCGATGACGATCCAGATCTCCTTGAACTTGGAAAAATGTTCCTTGAGGAACCAGGGGATTTTTCAGTAATAACCATAAATTCAGCTCTTTCTGCATTAACACTCCTTAATGAAGAAAAATTTGATGCTATCATTTCCGATTATCAGATGCCGGTTATGGATGGCCTTCAGTTCCTTATTGAAGCAAGGACACGTTTTGGAAAGATACCGTTTATCCTGTTCACCGGTAAAGGCAGGGAAGAAGTGGTAATCCAGGCTATCAACCACGGGGTAGACTTCTATTTACAAAAAGGTGGTGATACGAAGGCTCAGTTTGCTGAACTAATACAGAAAATCAGGCAGGCAGTACAGCGTCACAAGGCCGAAACAGACTTGGTTAAGAGCGAGGCTAATCTCCAGGCAATCATCGCAAATACCAACGATATTATTGCGTTGTATGATCCCAAGGTTCGCCTGCAGGTGTACAATCATGCTGCCAGTGAAACGTACCGCAGTCTTTTTGGGATAGAGCTGTGTCCCGGCCTTTGTACACTTGACCTCTTCCCTGAATTGATGCGGGGCTTCTGGAATGCCAACAATGCACGGGCATTGGCAGGAGAATCATTCTTGATAGAGTTCAACCTGCCAATGCTAAGAGGCGAGGTGAGATTTTTCGAATCTTCCTATAATCCGATCCGCAGGGATGGAATAGTGGTTGGTTTTTCGACGTTTACCCGTGACATTACAGAACGCAAGCGGATAGAGGAGACGCTCGCGAAGAGCGAAGAGAAATTCAGGGCTATTGCTAACTATACCGTGAACTGGGAGTCATGGTTTGGGCCAGAAGGGGAGTACATCTGGGTGAGTCCCTCGGTATTACAGTTTACAGGGTATTCGCAAGGGGAGATCCAGGCAATGTCAGATTTCATCTCAACTTTGATAGCGGAAAAAGATCGAATTATGTTTACCGAACGCTTTAGGAAAGCTATCGGTGGTGCCAGTGGGGAAAACTTTGAATTCCGGTATCTTCATCGGAACGGCACTAAAAAATGGCTAAATGTATCCTGGCAACCGATTGTCGATATAAATGGTAACTTCATAGGGACCCGTTCCAGCGGTCATGACATCACTGAAAAAAAGTGTGCTGAGGAAAACCTTATTTCGACATTGAAAAGGACCCAGGACCAGCAGGCTGTGATGGCAATGATCTCTTTGTCTCCCCTACTCTTTTCAGGAGACGTTGATGCATTATCAGTTATGCTTACTCAAGAGTCATCAGGTGTATTGGGGGTAGAAAGGGTCAGTGTCTGGCTTTTTAACAATAAAGAGGATGAACTACGGTGCATTGACTTATTTGAGAGATCACAGGATCGACATTCGCGGGATCTAGTACTGAAACGTCATGAATATGTAAATGAATTTGAAGCGTTAAGCACGGAAAATTTTATCGATGCCAATGATCCATTGACTGATCCTCGTACAGCTGGATATGTGGAGGGATACCTCAAGCCGAATCGCATTACTTCAATGTTAGATGCCGTGATAAGGGTCTCCGGGAAGAATCTTGGGGTAATATGCTTTGAACATGTAGACCGTCCTCATCATTGGGCGAGTGATGAGATTGCATTTGCCTGTCACCTTTCCGACCAGATTGCAATTGCACTATTAAACCGTGATCGCAAGCGGGTGGAGGAGGCATTGCATCAGGCAAATAAAAAACTCAATCTACTCTCTGGTATTACGAGGCACGATATTAATAATCAGCTCACAGCTTTGCAGGGATATCTCAGTATTTTCGAAAAATGGCAACTCGATTCTACATACAGCGATTATCTCAAAAAAGCCAAAAGAACAGCAGAGCGTATCTCTGCGATGATTCGATTTACCAAGGAATACGAGGGTATAGGTGTCCATGCTCCTGGTTGGCACAATGTCCGGACGCTTGTTGACAATGCGGCAAAGGAAATCCGACTTGGACAAGTTAAGGTGAAAAACGTTATCCCTGCCGACACGGAAGTGTTTGCCGACCCGCTGGTTGTCAAGGTTTTTTATAATCTCATGGACAACGCAGTGCGGTACGGGGGGAAGATCACGACTATACAATTCTTTGTACAAGAATCCAGAGATAATCATCTGATTGTGTGTGAAGATGATGGTGAGGGGGTTTTATTGGATGAGAAAGAAAAAATCTTCGAACGTGGCTTTGGGAAGAATACCGGGCTCGGTTTAGCCCTTTCCCGGGAAGTTCTTGATATTACCGGAATCACTATCCACGAAAACGGTGAGCCAGGGAAAGGAGCCAGGTTTGCGATAACAGTGCCAACAGGGAAATGGCAATTATTGGGGTCGAAGGAGAACTAGAAATATAATTATCCATCAGGATTCAATTTTACGGATTTATAGAAAACCCGCCTGCTAAAATTTTAAATGGTAAAGAAAGTGTATTTTAACAACATAATTATAATCCAAAAAGTGTATAATTAACACTGTTTATGGAACGAAAAATTTCAGGTAGGCTCAATAAATGGAAAAATACTCCCGGTCATAAACCACTTCTCGTATATGGTGCGAGGCAGGTCGGAAAGACCTATTCGATACTTGAATTTGGAAAAAAGCACTATAAAAATGTTGTATATATAAATTTTGAAGCTAATTCAGAGGCTGCAAGAATCTTTAAACGTGATCTCAACCCTTACAGGATAGTAAAAGAACTTTCCGCATTATCCGGAAAAACGATTCTAACTAATGATACTTTGCTGTTTTTTGATGAAATTCAGTCATGTGAACAAGCCCTGACATCTCTAAAATACTTTTGCGAAGACCTGGAAGAATACCACATTATAGCCGCCGGGAGCCTTCTTGGAGTTGCTCTCAACCGGGAACAATATTCTTTTCCAGTCGGAAAAGTTGAGATGATAACTATGTACCCTTTTGATTTTGAAGAGTTTCTATGGGCATTTGATAGGCTGGACCTTTCTTTACTTATCAGTGAATCATACAATTCTAATAATCAGTTGGCACTACATGATACAGCTCTTGATTTTTACCGGCTCTATCTTGTGGTGGGAGGTATGCCAGGTGCAGTTCTCGAATATAAAGAAAGACAGGATTTTGATCTTCTCCATTCAATTCAGAAAAATATCAGTGATGCATATATCGCAGATATGGCAAAATATGCCGCCCCGGCAGAAACAACAAAAATTATTGCTTTGTTTCGTAGTATCCCAGCCCAATTGGCAAAACCTAACCCAAAATTCCAATTCCGGTTTATAAAATCCGGGGCCCGTGCAAATATGTATGAATCATCACTCAACTGGCTAAAAGAATCAGGTGTCATTATCATCTGCAATAGAGCTAAAGAAGGAAGACTTCCACTCTCTGTTTACAGTGAGCCCTCATTCTTCAAGATCTACATGACTGACACAGGTCTTCTTTCCGCTCATTTCGGCTTACCTGCACATCTTATTTTACAAAAAAGTTCACACCTGGATACTATCAAAGGCGTTCTCACTGAAAATTACGTCTGTTTTGCACTTCTTGTAAATGGCTACACTCCATATTACTGGGAATCGCAGGGAAAAGCAGAAGTAGACTTTATTATTCAGAAAAAATCCGGAGAGGTAATCCCGATAGAAGTCAAATCCTCTGATAATGTGCGGTCAAAAAGTCTTGCTCAGTTTGTTGACAGATACAATCCTGGATATGCGATAAGGGTCTCTTCTAAAAATTTTGGATTTGATAATAATATTAAATCGGTCCCACTGTATGCAGTACATTGCATTAAAGACTGATTAGCAAATAAAGAAATTTATTAATGCAGAGCCTACCGATATATCGGTAATATTTAGTGATATATTCCAAACTAAACCGATGAACCTCGATGCAA